>VTLG01010274.1_pt1 | contig 10798 bp, 15 predicted proteins | sample 4694571 | NCBI WGS metagenome assembly VTLG01 (sample SAMN12604809, study PRJNA352737) | marine metagenome | biome: ENVO:00000447; feature: ENVO:00000209|ENVO:00000569|ENVO:01000036; material: ENVO:00002151; isolation source: viral sequences binned using virsorter ... | reverse complement strand
ATGATTGGTGATATATAGTTATGATATCGTAACATTTTGTGATGGATCGTAAAACGAAGACAATATTTAAGATAGCAGTTCCAGTTGCCATTATGGTTCAACTGACTGCTATTATTTTTTTGTTGAATAAAGATAAAGCATTGTCATGTAAAGCAGTCGGTAATTATTTTGTGTGTAAACAAATAAGATTAAAATAATGGAACCAATTAGAGTAAGATGCCGATCCTGTAATAAGGAGGTAGAAGGGGTGTCTGGTAAATCAGTATGTTGTGGATGTTCAAATCTCACAACAGTTCATAATGATCGTATATCAGCAAGAGATATGAGTAAGGTTATTATGTTAGGCAACTATTCAAGTAATAAATCGAAGAGTCTTTTCAGTCGTGAAGAATTAGATTGGCAAGAACAAAGAAACAGACGCAGAGTTCGTAAACTGGACTTTGAGGTCAGGTAGTATAAATAATAAAAAAGTATATTAATGGCTAGTAATCTTCGAGTAGATACAATATTACCGTCCACAGGAACTTCTCTTGGGATAGGAACTGCTAGTGGTACAATAAATTTTTTAGGAAATAGTCAGATTAACACCACTGGGGTAATTACTGCAACTTCATTTAGTGGTAGTGGTGCAAATTTAACCAACTTACCAGCACAAGCAACCATATCAAACAACGCAAATGACAGAGTTATAACTGGTGGTAGTGGAGTCAACTTAAATGGTGAAGCAAATTTAACTTTTGATGGTTCAACTTTAAACGTGAATGGTGGAAGCACAGATACACCTTTGATACTTGATACAACAAATAGTAATGGATCTCATCTGAGATTCCAACAAAATAGTGCTAATAAACATTTTATTGGTTCTGGTGGTGGTTTTGGACTTGGTGGTGTTAATGATTTATCATTTAGAACTACTGATAAAATGTTTTTTGGTGTGGGAACTTCGCAGAAAATGCGTATGAACTCAAGTGGTCAATTTGGTATAGGTAGGGATACTGACCCATTAAATGGGGTCAAATTAATGGTTCAAAATGGCTCTGGTAATGTATTCTATACTTATCACGAGGGAACAGGTAACAACTATAGTATACTTTGTAGAAATGATAGAGCAACTGGTTCAACTCAAGCCACTCAAATAATTTTTCTTGCTAGTGGAAATACCTTTGTAGGAGATATAAGATCAACTGGTAGTAGCACAGCTTACAATACAAGTTCAGATTATAGATTAAAAGAAAATGTAACTACCATTTCTGATGGTATAACAAGATTAAAAACACTAAAGCCATATAGATTTAATTTTATAAGTAATCCTAGTCAAACAGTTGATGGATTTTTAGCACATGAGGTAACAGCAGTTCCAGAGGCTATATCAGGAACTAAAGATGAAGTTGTAACACAAGCAATGATTGATAGTGGTGATGCTCCATCAGATTCAAAATTAAATGATCCAATTTACCAACAAATAGATCAATCAAAAATTGTACCTCTTCTTACCGCAGCATTACAAGAGGCAATCACTAAAATTGAAACTCTTGAAGCAAAGGTATCTGCCCTTGAGGGTTCATAAATAGTCAAAAAGAATGAGTATACTAAACGTCAATAAAATTAATCCAGTCGGTGGTGGTTCTACAATAACCATCGCTGGAATTGCGAGTGTCACAAATAATGTCTTTGTAGGTGATTCTAATTTACATAGCACTGGTTTGGCATTAGGTGTAGGTTCAACAATTGGAGCAGTCACAGGAGTCACTACTTATTATGGTGATGGATCACAATTAACAGGATTGTCAGGAATATCAGTAGCAAATCAATCAGACAATAGATTAATTACTTGTACAGGAACCACAGATTCTTTAAATGGTGAAGCAAATTTAAGTTATTCATCAAATAGTTCTCTTAATCTAACAGATACTCAAGGTACATCCAATTTGGGTGGTAATTATTTACTTTTAAAAAGGACAACTGCAAATACAAATTATATAAATGCTCCATTAGCTAATGCTGACTTAGTAGTAAGTGCAGATGAAAATTTACTTTTTCATACACTTCACACAGCAGATTTTAATTCTACTGAAAGACTTCGCATCACATCACAAGGAACTACTTTTGTAAAATCAGATGGAACCGCACCAGTAAACCAAGCTCAAGCAGGACATTATAGTGGAACTGGTTACAACGCTGGTAATGCCTTGGGATTGATGGTAAAAAGAGCGATTCATGTTTCTGATGCAGATACAAAAGGCGTTGGTGGAATGTTCCTTTCACATACAAGAAACGTACCTTGTGATGGAACAACATATAATATGTTCACACTTCATAATAGAGAAGGAACTTTTGTTGGTGATATCTATGTTGGATTTTCTGGAAATAGTTCAGGTGCTTGTAGAAAATATACATTCGCTTGTTTATACAACACTAATAACCTTACAAGTGTGCTATTTAATCGAAGAAGTAATAATGATAATCTTACCGTCAACATTAGTTCTTCTAATACTTCACACTTTTTCCAAGTAATTCCAACTAAAAGTGGTGGCGGGACAGAACGTGTTGTTATGACTATTGTTGGAGCGATGTGTGGGAGAAATGATGGTGCTGGTGGTGATTTTTATACTGTAAGTTATAATTCATAAATAAAATCATGTCAACACTTAAAGCCAACATCATTGATTCTCACTCCACTTCAACGGAGTTTAAAGAAACCATCACAGCAAATGGTGATAGTCAGTGGTTAGATACTTACGGTGTAATCAAGGCAAATCGTGATACGATTGCTGAAAGTATTACTATTCCTTCTGGAACGAATGGTCTTTCATCAGGACCAGTGACGATTGCAGATGGACATACGATTACAGTTAATGGTGAGTGGGCAATCGTATGACAAAAATAGTTGTCAATACAATACGTTCACAGACAGGAGTTACATCTGTCACCTTTCACGATACAATCACTGCAAATGGACAGAAGCAATGGTTAGATCATTTCGGAATTATTAAAGCAAACAGTGAGAACATTAATGAAAATGTCACTATCCCATCAGGTACAAATGGATTATCAGTCGGCACAATCCGAGTTGGTGCAGGATATTCTGTCACAGTTCAAGGTAATTGGAGGATAGTATGACAAGTAAGATAGTTGTTAATAATATCGAACCAGATGCAGGTATAAGCACAGTCACAGTAAATGGAGATTGTCAGGCTACAACATTTAAGGGTGATGGTAGTAATTTAACAGGTATTGATGCCACATCAATAAAAAATGGTAGTGATGTGAAAGTTCAAGCAAATGCTTCTGGTGCAGTTGTCACAGGAATTCTAACTGCAAATTCAATATCTATCGCAGATGGTACCACTTCCGTTGATAAACATTCAGTTGGTGTTGGCACTACTACAACAGCAGGAAGAAATGCTGGTGTTGGAACTGCTGTTGGAACGATAGATTTTAATTCACAAACTAATAGATTAGAAGTTTATAATGGAACTGAATGGTTAAGGATTAGTACCTCCGTTTATCCTAGTGATAATTTTGCTGTAAAATACTTAGTAATTGGTGGCGGTGGTGCTGGTGGTGGTAGTTTCCGTGGTGGAGGTGGAGGTGCTGGTGCATACCGTACAAATTGGAATAATGAAAATCAAGGTGGTGGTCAATCAGCAGCTGCTGCAAAACAAATATCTATAAGCACTGCATATTCAGTTGTTATAGGTGCTGGTGGAGATGGAGTTGGTGGACAGAATGGAAATAATGGAGGTCAATCTAAATTTGACGACATAACTGCTGATGGCGGTGGTGGTGGTGGAAAATATGTAACTGCTGCAAACACTAACTCTGGAAACGGTAGTGGTGGTGGAGGTGGTGGATACACTGGAACCAACACAGCGGGTGGTGCTGCTGGTACTTATGGATATGCTGGTGGTGGCGGATCTACTGGTGCACAATGTGGTGGTGGTGGCGGAGGTGCTGCTGGTGCTGGTGTTATCGGTGGTGGCGGTGGCACTAATGGTGATGGTGGATCTGCACTTGCGAGTACGATTACTGGAACATCAGTTTTAAGAGCTGGTGGTGGAGGTGCTGGTGCTTATGAGGCTGGTAATAACTACCCAATCGGTGGTGGCGGTGGTGCTGGTGATGGTGGTCACGGTTATCAAATTGGTAAGGACGCAACTGTGAACACTGGTAGTGGAGGTGGTGGATCTCCTGGTGCATCAGGTCAGAGAGGTGGTAATGGAGGTAGTGGTATTGTTATATTAAGATTCCCAGATTCTTACGTTGCGACTTATACTGTTGGAACTACAAAAACATCAACAACTATTGGAAGTGAAAAAATTGATGTTATTACTGCAACATCAGATTCATCCCAGACTGTTACATTTACAGCAGCAAATTAATTATGTGATATAATAAGAATATTATTTAATAAATTATGAAAAACTTATCTTTGGTAAGATTTAAAAGTGAAGATAGGGAAACACCATTTGCACCAAATTGGGACTATAGATTAATAGAAGGTGAGATAGATGATGTTGACTTTGATTATATCGCAAAATATTTGTTAAATAAAAAGAATGAAATATTAAAAATTAAACCTAGTAAAGGAGATGGATTCACAGGGTTGGGTATGAATTCAACAACTGCAAGACATTCCGATTATAATATTTTTAATTTTGGTGATGATGAAATCAATAAACTAAAATCAAATATATTATTTTTACATAGTCAATTAATACAATCAATCGGTCCTGAAGAATTTAATAAGTATCAATTTGATGGTTTGTATATACAGTGTTGGTATAATATAATGGATAAAGGTCAGAAAATTTTACCTCACTTACATGACGTTGCACCAGTATGTTATTTGGGAGGACACATAACAGTTCAATGTGATGATACCTATACTGGATATATCAATCCAATAAATCAGATAAATAAACCTGATGTGCATAAGAGTAAAAATAAAGTTGGTAAAATAACGTTATTTCCCAATTACCTTCCACATTTTACTAATAAACATAATGGAGATAAAGAAAGAATTACAATTGCTTTTGATCTAATGACTAAAAAAGATCATATTGATAATAACTACGTGAGTTTAATAAATAACTAAATGGCACTAACAAGAGCAACCGATAAGATAATTGCAAATGCTGATGGGAATCTAAACCTATCAGGAATTGTTACTGCAACTAAATTTGTTGGTGATGGTTCACAACTAAATGGAGTATCTGGATTAGGTACAGCATTAAGTAATACTCCAACAGATGTTTTAAATAAATTTTACTATGTGAATAGTATTTTGAGTATTAATAGTAATACAACATTTGATCCGCCACCAACTGCTGTTGCTGTATATACAAACTATTCAGAATTAAGAGTTGAAGAAGGTGTTGACTTAATTATAGAATCAGGTGACTTAGTTCCAGATGTTCTCGACTTGTTTGCTTCATAAATAACTAAAAAATATAAACCATGTCAAGATTAAGGGCGAATCAAATAACAAATAAAACCGCTAACGGTGCTCCGACTGCACCTAATGGTTTAATAGTTACTGGTATTTGCACCGCAACAAGTTTTGTAGGAAGTGGTACTGCTTTAACTGGTATTGATGCAGCGACTCTTAAATTTGGTGGTGCTACGAAAGCACAAGCAGTTTCGGGTGGTGTTAATATTACTGGTGATGTAAGTATAAGTGGTGCATTAGGTGTTGCTGGAGTTTTAACATATGAAGATGTAACGAACGTTGATTCAATCGGTGTTATAACTGCGAGAGATGGTTTACGTGTTACTGGAATTGCAACTGCAACTGCGTTTCATGGTGATGGTTCACAACTTACAGGTATATCAGTTGGTATTGCAACAGAGGCATCAACTGCTACAGATGGAACTACAGTTGTATTGAATTTAGCAAAGGATGATCACAAAGTTTTAGCCGCAGGTGTTGTTACGATTGATGTAACGGGTGGAACAGAAGGAGATAGTCATACTGTTAGAATTGAAAATACTGGTATTGCAACAGTCGGTTTTGCAACTCATTTCTTATTCCCTTCGGGTGCGGCTCCAGGATTACCAGTAGCAAGTGGATCAAAAAGTATGATTACATTCACAGTACATAAAGTAGGAGCGGCAGGGACAGAATTATTCACAGGTGCATCTGTAAGTTTTAGTTGAGGTAGATAATGGGAAGAGTAGTGCATCCTCACATTATCACTCCTGATAGTGCGTTAGGTGGAATGGATATAAGGAGAAGTGTAAGATGTGGTAATGGTGGTGCTTTTACAAGAACACAAACTGCTACAGGAAATCAAAAAGTTTGGACTTGGAGTGCATGGGTCAAAAAATGGGCTGATGGAGGAACGAGTCATCTTTTTTCTAGTGAGGGTAGTAATGACGGTATTGCTGCAATATATTTTAATGGTAATAAAATTCATACTTATTTTGATACGTCAGGAGCAAATCCTTATGGTGCTATAAATGATCGTTATCATAGAGATCCAAGTTCTTGGATGCATATTGTTTGGCAAGTTGACGCACTTAACACTACTCAAAGAATATGGATAAATGGTCAGGAAGAATCTGTAGCTTCAGGTAACGCCCCACCTAATTATGCCTATTCGATGAACCAATCTGGTAAATCTTTAGGTTTAGGTATTTCTGGATTTGGTGGTAGTCATACTAACGGAACATATCTTGCCGAGGTACATCATTCTGATGGATATAAGTATGATCCATCTTATTATGGATATACTGAACCTCAAACTGGAATATGGAGACCTAAAAAAGTAACTGGTATATTATATGGCACAAACGGATTCTACTTAGATTTTTCAGATAATTCGACTGCAGCGGCTCTTGGTAAAGATAGATCTGGTAATGGAAATGATTGGACACCAAATGGTAGTATATCTGTAGCTAATGATAAAACAAATGATTCTTTATTAGACACTCCCACTAATAATTTTTGTACTTTGAATCCTATTAGAAGACAAGCTAATGATTGTATTTTTGATCAGGGAAATTTACAAGCAACTGGATCAAGTTCAAGTTATCCAGGTGCAGCAGCTAATGTAGCACTTTCTTCAGGTAAATGGTATTATGAATTCCAAATTGATACAAAAGTAAGTACTCCGATGTGTGGGGTAATTAAAAATGATTATTCCTCTGGAGGAGCAGGAAGAATATTATATCGTTCTGGTGGACATTATGTTATGCATGATGGTGCAGAACCTACTACTCCAGATTCCTATGGTGTGGGTGATATAATTGGTGTTGCAATTGATTTGGATGATGCTGCTGGGAAAATTAGATTCTATAAAAACGGAACTCTTCAAACTGTTGATTCTGCTTTAAGTAATGTAAAATCTCATTTAAGTATATCAACATTAGGGGGATTGTTGCCTTACGTACAAATGTATACTAATGATGTGTGCACAGTTAATTTTGGGCAAAGACCGTTTAGTTATACACCACCATCAGGACATAAAAAGTTAATAGTAAATACAAATAATAGTTTCTTAGATAATGGCACTGCACCAATTCTAGATCCAAAGGAACATTTTAATATTTTGCTATGGACGGGAAATGGAAGTGCAAGCAGAGATATAACAGGATTACAATATAAACCAGATTTAGTTTGGATTAAACGACGAGGTGGCGCACAAACACATAGTTGGCAAGATTCTCTTATTGGATTTGGAGATGATAAAACATTAAGAACTGACACTACTGGTGCCTTAGATACAAATGGAAATTTATATGGTTATATAAACTATACTTTAAAGGATGGCTTTAATATAAATGGTGGAACTCAAGCTTCCAGTAATGATAGTAGAACAAATGCAGTTTCTAGTAACAACACTTACGTTGCATGGTGTTGGAAGGCAGGTGGAAGTTCAAATACATTTAATGTGGATGGAAAAGGATATGCAACTGATGCCGCGGCTGGATTAGATAACGGAACTATCTCACTCACTGGAGCATCTGTAAATACAGAAGCTGGTTTTTCAATTGTAACATATGCTGGAACTGATACTGGATCGAGTCAGACAATTCCTCATGGATTGAATAAACCTCCACAATTTTGGATGTGGAAAAGGTTAACAGGAACCTCAAATTGGACTGCTTATACAACTGCTATTGATGGTAGTAGTGATTATTTACTATTAAATTCAACAGCTGCTGTTGCTTCTGGAGTATCTCCTTGGAGCACTCTCCCAACAAGTAGTGTTGTTACTGTTGGCACTAATAATAATGATACATGTAATGATGGTGATAATTATGTAATGTATTCGTGGCACAGTGTTCCTGGTTACTCAAAATTTGGCAGTTATACGGGTAATAATGAAGCAGATGGAGTATACGTGCATCTGGGTTTTAGACCAGCTTTTTTAATGATTAAAAATAATACTGGTGATAATTGGTATATAAGTGATGTTAAAAGAGATCCTTTTAATGTACATGACCATAGGTTATTTGCCGACACAAACAGTGCTGAAGGTGGTGTTGGTCAAGAACACGTTGATTTTCTTAGTAGTGGATTTAAATTTAGAAGAGTTAAAGCACCTTTTAATACTAATGGTACTAAATTCTTTTACATGGCTTTTGCCGAGCAATCAGGAGGTGTCAATGCTTTCAGGACATCAGCTAACGCAAGATAAATAAAGTATGTCATTCACCAAAGTCGCACCAGCAGGAATAGGAACAGAACCAGGTAATTCAATACTTATTGGTGATTCTTTGTTGCATTCAACTGGTATTGATATTGGAAGTAATACTGGTATCGGTGTTACAATCAGAAAGCATGGTGATGCAACATTCACAGGTATTGTAACTGCATCTGCATTTAAAGGTGATGGATCTGGTTTAACTGGTGTGGTTGCATCAGATACACCAGTTGGTAGTAGTGCACAAGCAACAATATTTTATGAAACAGATGATGCTACAACAATATCTACCACTACAACATTATCAAGATCATCAAGTAATCCTGGTAAAATATATACGAAGTTTCAAGAGGTCGTGGTTGGAACTGCACCAGGCACGGTTGAATTAATTGTTGCTGATGGTGAGGAATTTATAGTTGATGCTTATCAACTAGCAGTGAACACAAAAGATGTTCAGTGATATAAATACTAAAAAAGTCTTAATCTAATGTCGATAATTCGTGCTGATAGTATAAAGAATAGAGCTGGTAATGGTGCACCTGACTTTCCAAATGGCATCACGGTCACTGGTGTTGTAACGTCAACATCAATAAGTCAAAACATTAATGGTAATTTATCAGTCACTGGTAATATAGGTATTGGTGGCACATTAACATATGAAGACGTAACGAATGTAGATTCAATTGGTATAATTACAGCAAGAGGTGGTATACAAATAGGAGCAGGTGGAACAATTGGTTCTTCTGGTGGTGGTATCGTTACATTTTTTGGTGATGGTTCACAATTAACTGGAATTGATGCAACTGCTTTAAAAGATGGGAGTGGTAATGTTATAGTACAAGCATCTGGAAGTGCTGTATCTGTTACTGCTGGTAAGCATTTAAATCCTGCAACAACTAATACTACAGACTTAGGAACCTCTTCTTTAAGATGGAGAAACTTATATACTCAAGATTTACAATTATCTAATGAATCAATTGGTGGAAATGATGTGGATGGAACTTGGGGTAATTGGACTCTCCAAGAGGGTGAAAATGATATCTTTATGATAAATAATCGTAATGGTAAAAAATATAAAATTAATCTAACGGAGGTATAATTATGGCAATTAATTGGGCTAATGAGGCTTCTATAAATCAGATAAGACCTGCAGGTCATAGACGAATTTCAATGGTTGATATTGATGGTAGTGGAGTATCTTCTCATACAGTGACTGGTATTCCATCTGATGCTGCTGAAGTTAATATTCATATGATAAACTATAGTCAGGATGGTAGTAGTTCTGGTATAATGAGAATAAGGTGTGGTAATGGATCTATGGATAGTGGTAGTAATTATTCTTGGGGATGTGATGACGGTAACGGTAATTCACAGGGTTCTAATGGAAGTAGTTATTTTAGATGTATACACACTTCTCATTCAGGAGCAAGTCACGTTCTGACAGGCACCATAAACCTCATTAGAGCTACACATAGTGAGGGAACTGCATATAGTGGTTGGATAATTAAGGCTTTTTTCGGGGATAACAATAATAATATGACCTTTCAATCAGTAGGAAGATGGCATACAATTGGTGCGATGGATAGATTTGTAGTTTATAATGCTGGTGGCCGTGGTTATGATAGTGGTGGAAGAATGATAACAACAGTAGCAACAGGGTCTCTTTATTAATGAAACAAACTATTACTGATTTTCAAACAGGTAAGACAGAGATTGTTGAATTCACAGATACTGAAAAGTTAGAGGCAGAATATTATAATAGTCACATTGCTCCAAAAGAATCTATGGAGTCTTTGAGAATGAGAAGAAATCAACTATTAGCAGAATCAGACTGGACACAAAGTAGAGATGTGCTTTTATCAAATGATGAGGAGTGGAAAACTTATCGTCAGCAACTAAGAGATCTACCTAAAAATACAGATCCTATGAATCCTGTGTGGCCAACAAAACCATTATAATTTAAAAACTTCCTAAATATAATTACCTACATCGGAACTTGCGTGATATTAGCAAGGAGATAATAGGGGAAAAGTTTTTACACCGAGATGGACGATATCCAAAAAGAACTTAAAGATGTGCAAAAGAAGATAGAAGATATTGAAAAAAAGCAAGAAATGTTAAAACGGATACAGGATTTGGAGCGTTTA
>VTLG01003277.1_pt1 | contig 10799 bp, 11 predicted proteins | sample 4694571 | NCBI WGS metagenome assembly VTLG01 (sample SAMN12604809, study PRJNA352737) | marine metagenome | biome: ENVO:00000447; feature: ENVO:00000209|ENVO:00000569|ENVO:01000036; material: ENVO:00002151; isolation source: viral sequences binned using virsorter ... | reverse complement strand
ATAGATTAAAAATAGAGGATCCTATACAGGCAGCAAAAGTAGCATCAGAAGTAAGAACAGCTATAAGAACAATGAACAGATTAAGAAAAAGAATAAAAAGAATTGACTTAGATGATAGTAGAGAGGATGTAGACTCTAGAATAAATGAAATTTTATTTCCAACAGTTTCTAGATTAAGAGAAACACCTGTTAACACAGGCGTAAGACAAGTTGCACAAACAGTGGAATTACCTGCACCTGCACAAATAGGAACACCAATAAATACATCTTTAGTAGGTCAAACAATTGGTGGTAATTTGTTAGGATCAGATATTTTAAAACAAATTGAGTTATTAAAATTAACAGGACAAAGATAATGACTAAAAAAGACGACGCATTACAAAGAATAGAATCACATGAGAAGCTTTGCAGAATAATGCAAAAACAAACTTACGATAGAATGCAACAATTACAGGGTCAAATAACTAGAATAGAACGAATATTATTAGTTTCTATGGGTGCAGTAATGACTGGTATGGGTGGTGTTATCATAGTTTTATTACAGAGGCTTTAGATCCAATCCTCTAATTTTTCTCCCATAATCTGACTTGCGATATCAATTTTTTTGCGTAAAGCTTTTACAATTTTTTCATCGACGGTTTTTTCTGCAATTATATCTACATATGTCATGTTTCTAGTTTGACCAATACGATCTATTCTAGCTTCTGATTGTGTTCTTTTTTCTAAATCATAACCATTAGAAAAATAAATCATTGTATTTGCTTCAGTAAGTGTGATACCATACCCGCCAGTTTGTGGTGTACCAACCAAGAATCTCACTTCACTATCTGGGTTTTGTATTTCTTTAATAGCCTTTTGCCTATCTTCAGTAGTGGTGTCACCATAATAAGTGACCACGGATCGAGGACCATAGTCTTTTGATATGGCAGCTACCACATTATTTATATCATGTCTCCAATGACACCAGATAACTGCTTTACCCTCTACTTCATCTAATACATTTAATAATTCTGATACTCTATTATTTTTTATTTGTTTAACTGTGCCATCATCAGCTTTGAAATGACCACAAGTTATTTGTTGCAAACGCATCAATTGCACAAGTGCAGTGCTAGTAGTCATGGTTTTATTATGCATCTCTGCGACTGCCATTCTTTTCATTTGTGTGTAAAGTTTTTGTTGCTCTGAGGATAATTGTATAGTTCTTTTTGTGTATGTTTTAGGCGGTAGATCCAAACAATCTTTTTTTAAAATTCTCTCTGAAAAAGGTTTTATAATCTCAGCCAACTCATCTAAATTTTTGTAACCTGCAACTATTTGAAAAGACTTACCACCAAAGTTCATAGTTTTTAATTTTGCATATCTAGATCTAAAAGCATAGTAAGAAGAGAACCCTAATAATTCTGGTTGTAAAAACTCACATTGTTTATACAGATCTAATGGTGACTTTGTAACTGGTGAACCAGTTAATATTCTTGAGAATCTTGCAGCAAGACCTAAATCACAAATATTTTTTGTACGTTTTGCATCAGGGTTTTTTATAGTTGTAGACTCATCAACAGCCATCAATGCTCTATGAGAAAATAAAAATTTTTTTGCAAAGTCTACACCTTTTTGTGTAGATAGAGCTTCTACATTCATAATTAAAATGTGTAGATCCTCATCTGTTTTAAATAAACTATCTAACTCTCTTTGTTGTTTTTGACTTATGGTAGCCTGCCATAGCACAACTTTTTTATCTATGTGATTTACCATGTGATTCGGTATTTCTTGATCATACCAATTTTTATAAACACCTTTTGGTGCAATAATTAAAGCACCATCAATCTTACCATTGTCATAAAGCATAGATATATTATCTATTAATACTTTAGATTTACCTGTACCCATCTCCATAAAATAAGCAAAGAATGGTTTTTTCCATGATCTTTTTAATGCCTTGAGCTGATGCTCGTATGGCTTTGTTTTAAATTTGTAATCCATAAATAGTTTATTATTCTTTCTTGCAAAACAATATAAACATGATAAATAATAAGTCAAGAAAGTTATGAGCAAAACAGTTTATATAATTCAAGAGCTTCCAGGTACAAAGATAGGGGCTCCAAAATACAATATTATGGGTGCATCAAAGTTTGGTGACTTAAAAACTTTATTACCAGAAAATTCACAAATAATAATGTCACCAGGGCCACTGATATTTAAACTTAGAAAGCTTCTAAAGAACTTTACTGAAGAAGATTATTTACTACTTACAGGCGATCCTGCCATAATTGGTGTGGCTTGCTCTATTGTATCTGATATTACAAACGGAAAATTTAATTTTTTAAAATGGGATAGACAAGAAAAAATGTATTATCCAATAAAAGTAAACCTATATGAAAAAGGTGAAATTGAAGATTAATCTTGACATAGGATTTTATGTAATTATAAAGAGTACACGAAAGGAGAAATTATGAATATTAATTTCGAACAAGATAAGCAGGACTCATTAACAAAAGTTAATGATGCCAAGTCTTTGTCTGAACAAGTTGTGAAATTACAAGCTATGGAAGAAGATTTAGCTGCGAGAGAAGATCAAATAAAAAAATTAAAAAAAGATATTGAAGTTATCTCTGGTGAAGTAATACCAACTATGATGCAAGAGATGAACTTATCTACATTAAAACTATCGGATGGATCTTCTGTAGAAGTAAAACCGATTTATGGTGCCTCAATATCTCCTGCAAAAAAGGAAGAGGCATTTAACTGGCTTCGTAATCACGGTCTAGGTGATCTTATTAAAAATGAGATTACAGTTTCCTTTGGTCGTAACGAAGATAACAAGGCAATTGCTTATGCAAACCTTGCACAAGGTCAAGGATTTCAACCTGTCCAGAAGTTAAAGGTTGAACCTATGACACTTAAAGCTTTAGTCCGTGAGCGTCTTGAGTCTGGACAAGAGATGCCCACGGAACTATTTAACGTGTTCGCAGGAAACCGAACCAAAATAACAAGGAGTAAATAACGATGAGCAAAGAACCAATAAAGAAGGCGAATGGGTCATTGGCGATGAACAACTTTGAAGCAGACGCAAACATGGGAATGGGTAATCTAACTCAAGATGATTTAGCATTACCGTTTCTAAAAATACTTGGTCAACTATCTCCAGAGGTAAACAAAAGAGATGGCAAGTATGTAGAAGGGGCACAGCCTGGAATGATATTTAATTCAGTAACAGGCGATCTCTTCGATGGTGAGAAAGGTGTAAAGATTATACCTTGTCACTATAAGTTGGAGTATGTTGAATGGAGAGATAGAGGTAAAGATGGATCTGGTGCGCCAGTAAATATTTATCCTTCTTCTTCAGACATCATGACAAAGACTACAAGAGGGGCAGACTTTAAAGATAGATTACAAAATGGTAATTATATTGAAAAGACTGCGCAGCACTTTGTAATTGTTGTTGGATCAATTCCTACAACAGCTTTGATTGCTATGAAATCTACTCAATTAAAAATTAGTAGAAAATGGAATAGCATGATGCAAAGTATCAAACTCAAGGGTAAGAATGGTATGTTCACACCCGCTTCTTTCAGTCACGAATACTTATTGAAGACTAACCAACAATCAAATGATAAAGGTAGTTGGTTTGGTTGGGAGATAAGTAAAGTGGGTCCTGTAGAGAATGCAGATATCTATCACCAAGCAAAAAGTTTTGCTGAGAGCATTAGTAAAGGAGATGTTCAAGTAAAACATGGTGAAGAACAACCAAGTGAAGCATCACATTACTAGAATCCTAGGTTGTGGGCGTGGAAGCGAGAGTGGAAACGCCCACAGAATATTCGCATGGAAGATAAATTTGTTAAAATATTTGATGGATTAAAAAGAGATTATGGTTACGCCGAAATTAGCAACGGATACAAAGACACAACAACAGGTAAGTTTAAAGTAAAACATGGTTGGGCAGGTAAGCCCCTAACTAAATCTGATTATGTCGACCATCTCTCTGGTAAAAAATCTATAGGGATCCAACCTTGTGATGACAATGGCATGGTTAATTTTGGTGCCATAGACATAGATTCAAAAGCATATCAAGATTTTAGTCCTAGAAAATATTTAGAAATAATTCAAAAGAATGGTCTACCGGTAATACCAGTTAAATCTAAAAGTGGTGGACTACATTTATACATACACACAAAAGAAAAAGTCAAAGCTAGTTTTTTAAGAAATTTTTTAGACAAACTATTATATACGTTAGAGTTAAATCCAACAACTGAAATATATCCAAAACAAACAGAACTTGGAACAGGGCCTGATGGAAGTTTTACAAACGGTAATTTTATAAACCTACCATACTACAACAAAACAGAAAGAGTTGCATTAAATTTTGATGGTCAAGAATTTTCTTTTGATCAATACATACAAGTTGTTGAAGCTAATTTAAAATCAGAAAAAGAATTAAATGAATTTATAGATGCACATATAAGTAAAATTTTAATGGGTGGTGCGGAAGAATTTAACGATGGCCCACCATGTTTACAAGCCATATCAAAAACAATTGATGATAGTAACAAACTACCAGATGAGAGAGATCGATTCTTATTTAACTACATGGTCTTTTGTAAAAAGAAATATCCTGACCTTTGGGAGAAAAGAGTTTTAGAAGGTGCGAGAAAATATATTTTATATGATGAAGAATGGGGAGACAAAAAAGTTTTAGATAAAATAAAATCCTGGAGAAAACCAACTGCGGGACATCTTTGTGATCAAGATCCTATTAGAAATTTTTGTATAAAATCAGAGTGTGCAAAAAGACAGTTTGGTTACATGTCAGATAAACAAAAGAAATTTCCACAGTTATCAGCTTTGATTAGAATAGATTATCAACCAGAGCCAGAGTTTAGATTTACAGTTCATTTTAACGATAAACAAGATGGTGAGAAAAGTAAACAAGTAGTGGCTAGAGATGTAAATTATTTAATGGACATGGAAAAATGTAGAAGACTCGTAGCATCACACACACCGATAGCACCACCACGAATAAAGCAAGATGAGTTTCAAGTCATTATAGAAAAATTAAAAGAGACTGAGACTGTGCAACCACCTCCAGCTGGTACTTCTCCAAAAGAAATATTACAAAAATATTTAGAAGAACATATTCATGGAGTCCCTGCAATTAGTGCTACGTCATTTAGTAGTGGGTCTGTTTTAAAAGAAGATGGCTTTGCATATTTTACTATGGAAGTATTTTTTAATTATTTAAAAAATAAAGAATGGAAAATGAAATATGAAAAAACTGGTAGGATGTTAATAGAAGAATTTAAAGCAGAGCTAGGATACTTAAAAAGATATCCTAAAAAAGATACAGATAAAAAATCACACAACCCAATACGATGTATAAAAATACCTATGTCTTTTTTTGAAAGAGATGAAGAAGATGTTGAGATTATAGATATGAAAAACAAAGGGGACATACTTTGATAAAAAAATTTTATGGTCCTCCCGGTACAGGCAAGACAGAAAAATTAATAAGAAGAGCTTTAGCTTACGTTAGATCTGGAACACCTATAAATAAAATAGGTTACTTTGCATTTACAAAAAAGGCAGCCAACACTGCAAAAGAAAGAATGTTAAATAAAAATAGACAGTTTCAAAAAAAAGATCTTAGATATTTTCAAACACTACATTCTTTAGCTTTTCACACACTAGGATTAAAAGAAGAAAATGTAATGCAAGATTATCATTATAATGACTTAGGAAAAACTTTAAGTATAAGTGTCAAAGCAAAAAGAGATATAGACTCCTCACCTTATCTAACCTGTGATAACGAGTATTTTCAAATTATAATTAAGTCTAGAGAAAAAAATATAAAAGTTTGGGATGAGTATTGCACTGCAGAATACAGCAAAGAAATAAATCCAGGCATATTAAAACACATAGCAGTTAATTATTTTAAATACAAAGAGAGTAATTCGCTAATAGATTACACAGATATGATCCATCAATTTATAGAGAAAAAAGAATTATGCCCTAAATTTGATGTAGTGTTTATTGATGAAGCACAAGACTTATCTCCAATACAGTGGATGATGTACGACATATTAAAAGCAAATACTAAAGATATGTATCTTGCAGGAGACGATGATCAAGCCATATATGCATGGGCAGGTGCAGATGTAGACAGGTTTATAAAAGAACCTGCAACAGAAATAGTTTTAAAAAAATCAAGAAGAGTGCCAGTAAAGATACAAGAAATATCAAACATTGTGGTGAGTCGTATAGAAGGATTGAGAGCAGATAAACTATATTATCCGAAAGATGAAGATGGATCTTACATAAAAATTAACAATTTAAATAATGTAGATCTATCAAAAGATAACTGGTTAATCTTAACTAGAACAATAAATAAATCTATTGAGATATCAAAAGAGATTAAAACAAAAGGTTTTTTCTTTGAAAATAAATTTATTAAAAGTTTAAATACTAAACTTCATAAGGCAGCAGTGTTTTACTCTAGATGGTCTGAAGGACAAGATTTAGAACAAACACAAAAAGATGATGTGGAAGATTATATGTCAGAGGATAATTGGAATGAATTAGTTCCTTGGTATGAAGCTTTTGATAAAGCGAATCTTGAAGATAAAAACTACATTAGAATGCTTCTATCAAACAAAGAAAATCTAACAGAGGATCCAAGAATAAAAATATCTACGATTCATGCAGCAAAAGGTGGAGAATGTGAGAATGTAGTATTAGTATTGGATAACGCTAGGAAAATTAGAGAAGCTGTGTTAAAAAGTAGTAAAAAAAGAGATGAAGAACACAGAGTTTGGTACGTAGGAATTACTCGTAGTAAAAATAATTTATATTTAATGCGAGCTAAAATAGAAAGGCATGGTTATAATTTATGACAACAAAAGATATATTTGATGAAGCATTTCCTCAATATACTCAGATAGGCGGGAATCATTATACTAAGTTCCCTATTCAACCGTATGAATTTATTTCTAAAAACAATCTTTCGTTTTTTCAAGGCAACGTAATTAAATACGTTTGTCGTTATCAACGAAAGGGAGGTGTTGAAGATCTAAAAAAGATAGTGCACTATTGTCAATTAGAAATGTTGAAAATGAAAGATGCAAAGAAAACTTAAAGTATTAGATTTATTTTCTGGCATAGGAGGATTTGCATTAGGTTTAGACTCCACAGGAATATTTGAGACTGTAAAATTTGTAGAGAAAGATAAATACTGTAAGAAAGTTTTACAAAAAAACTTTCCTAACATACCAATTGAGGAGGATATAAAAAATGTCGAAGGAAAAGAAGGAGACGCAGATGTCGTTGTGGGAGGGTTCCCCTGTCAACCAATGTCAGTCGCAGGTAAAAGAAAAGGAACAGATGACGACCGCTATCTCTGGCCAGAAATGTTTAGACTCATTAGGGAGATCAAACCCCAATTCGTTATTGGGGAGAATGTGCAAGGAATTATTAACATCCAAAACGGCATGGTACTCAGACAGGTGCAAGACGACTTGGAAAGTGAAGGTTTCGAAGTCCAATGTTTCCTTATTCCAGCTTCAGGCATCGGTGCTTGGCACCAGAGGTACAGAGTCTGGATTGTGGGCCACTCCGAACACAATGGATTACTTGCCTCCAAGATCGAAAGAAGGGACACTGAAACTACAACAAGGACACAGGAAGGGCAGATCACGACCCGCGAACCTGCGAGAACAAGTGGATCCAGAAACAATGAGGATGTATCCAACACCAAGATCATCGGGACAGGAGAACCCAGAAACATTAATCAAGAGGAAGGGAATGAAAGCAGCAGCCCAACACAATCTGACAGCAGCAGTAAAGATGTATCCAACACCGACAGTGGGTTGCGAGGAAGGGGGAGAACAATCCAACAGAGTGGAGAGAACAAAGTCTGGAGGTTTTATTCTGAGGAAGAAGAACAAGCCAGAGTCGACATTTGGAGCGAAACTATCAGACGCGATGCTGTATCTGGAGAAGAAGAAATTATTCTACAGTCCGACAACGAACGACAGCAAGAATCTAACACTTCCAAAGAGTCAGAAGGACAGACACTCGATAATAGGAGATATGATAAACATGAAAGAGATGTTACCGACACCAACGAACAGCGAACACAAGTATCGACTGAAGGGGAATACACAGGCATCGAAATGTTTGGAAGCTCAAGCCAGAAGACATGGTGGCAAATTGAATCCGACCTTTGTGGAGTTCCTAATGGGATTTCCTATGAATTGGACAAAGACAGAGCCAACAGAATCAAGACCCTCGGTAACGCAATCGTCCCACAAATTGCAAGGGAAATAGGATTAGCTATAAAAAAAGTTTTATGATCATACCAAAGTTTGAAGCACAAACAGAATGGATTGAACCAGAAGAATATCCAGATCTAAGATCATACGATGAGATTGCAATTGACTTAGAGACAAGAGATCCTGAACTTAAAACAAGAGGATCTGGTTCTGTTATTGGTTTAGGTGAGGTTGTTGGTATCGCTGTGGCTGTGCCTGGAAGAAAATTTTATTTTCCTATTGCTCATGGCTCTGGACCAAACATGGACAAGAAAAAAACTTTAGAGTGGTTTAAAGATATTTGTGCATCACCTGCTACAAAAATATTTCATAACGCTATGTATGACGTATGTTGGATACGAAAATTAGGTATAAAAATCAATGGTTTAGTGGTTGATACCATGATAGCAGCATCTTTGATTGATGAGAATAGATTTAAATATGATTTAAATAGTTTGTCTTGGGACTATCTTGGTTTTGGTAAATCAGAGGTAGCTTTGGTTGAAGCTGCAAAGTCAAGAGGACTAGATCCAAAAGCAGATCTCTGGCAACTGCCCGCCATGGAAGTCGGAGCGTACGCAGAGAAAGATGCAGAATTAACTTTAGAGCTCTGGCAAATATTTAAAAAAGAAATTATTCATCAAGACGTAGAATCTATTTTTAATCTCGAGACAGATCTGTTTCCTTGTTTGGTCGACATGCGTTTTTTAGGAGTGAGAGTAGATGTAGAAAACGCTCATAGATTAAAGAAAGACCTAGAGTACCAAGAAAAATTGTTACTGTCAGAAATAAAAAAAGAAAGTAACATAGAAGTTCAAATATGGGCAGCAAGGTCAATTGCCAAAGTTTTCGACAAATTAAATTTACCTTACGAACGAACTGTAAAAACACAAGCACCTTCCTTTACAAAAAATTTTTTACAAGAGCATGCACATCCTGTTGTAAAACAAATAGCTAAAGCTAGAGAGATAAACAAAGCTCACACTACATTTATTGATACCATAATTAAATATGAACATAAAGACAGAATACATGCAGAGATAAATCAAATTAGATCTGATGCAGGTGGAACTGTTACTGGTAGATTTAGTTACAACAATCCAAACTTACAGCAACTACCGGCAAGGAACAAGGATCTAGGACCTATGATTAGATCTTTGTTTTTACCAGAAGAAGGATGTCACTGGGGTTGCTTTGATTATAGTCAACAAGAACCAAGACTAGTTGTACACTATGCAGGTCTACATAAATTTCCAACAGTATATGATGTTATCGATGCATATGAAAATGATTCATCAACAGACTTCCATCAAACTGTAGCTGACATGGCTAAGATTCCTAGATCACAAGCAAAGACAATTAATTTAGGTTTGTTTTATGGAATGGGTAAAGCTAAGTTACAAGCAGAGTTAGGAGTTTCAAAAGATAAAGCAGCAGAATTGTTTGACCAATACCATGCGAAGGTTCCCTTTGTTAAACAGTTAATGAACTCGGCCTCTAATCGTGCACAAGAACGTGGACAGATCCGTACACTTCTTGGTCGGTTATGCCGATTTCATTTATGGGAACCAAATAGTTTTGGTATGCACAAAGCCATGCTACATGAAGATGCACTCAGGGAACACGGACCTGGGATCAGAAGAGCATATACATACAAAGCATTAAATAAATTAATACAAGGTAGTGCAGCTGACATGACTAAAAAAGCAATGTTAGATTTATACAAAGAAGGAATATTAGCACATATACAGATACATGATGAGTTAGATTTATCTGTTGAATCTGATGCACAGGCAAAAAAGATAATCGAAATTATGGAAAATGCGGTTAATTTAGAAGTCCCCAATAAAGTTGATTATGAAACAGGAAAGACTTGGGGGGATATTTATGATAAGGATTAATCATGGTAAAGATGAAGTCTATGTTTTTAAAAATTTTTTATCAGACAAAGAATGTGACAAGTATTTTAAAAAGATAAGAGATATAGGACATTTACCTTATTCACTGCCATGGCCAGAAAGAGTCATTGATATAACAAAAGATCGAATAGTTAAAAAAGTTACTAAATTTATAAATAAAAATTTTAATTTAAAATTAACTGCAGAACAAGCTGAGATACAAAACCACCACGTAAATTCTTCAGCAGATCTGCATATACACAATGATCTAGGAAGAGAGCATATAATATACAATAGTCTTATTTATTTGAACGACAATTTTGACGGTGGACATTTCATCACTAAAAATGGCATAAGTATAAAACCAGAAAAAGGAATGTTAACTTTTTTTAATGGTCAAAAAGTTTATCATGGTGTAAAAAGAGTTTTAAAAAATGATAGAAAGACCATAATTTTTTGGTGGAGAAAATGATTTATGGCTTATTTAAATGCAAACATACCAGTAGAGTACGCACAAATCAGAAGGGAATATTTATATGATCTTAAAAAACATCATGGAGAAGTTGAAGACTGTATTATCTTTGGTGTTAGCTGT
>VTLG01017224.1_pt1 | contig 10800 bp, 15 predicted proteins | sample 4694571 | NCBI WGS metagenome assembly VTLG01 (sample SAMN12604809, study PRJNA352737) | marine metagenome | biome: ENVO:00000447; feature: ENVO:00000209|ENVO:00000569|ENVO:01000036; material: ENVO:00002151; isolation source: viral sequences binned using virsorter ... | reverse complement strand
GTTATTAAACCTCTGTCAAGTAAAAAATTAGTGTTCTGAATAGCCTCATATAACACGCCAAATATAAAAGCTGGCAGCATATAACCTATAGCAGTCATTAATACATAATAATATGTTTTTAGTTTCTTTTTCATTGTTTTTGCTCCTTTTGTAATTTAACAAAATCTTGTGCATCTTCCCTAGTATCAAAATAATCTAACACTTGATATGTTGGAGAGTCCCATATAATCGTGTCGTCAAACTCTTTCCATATCTCATATTGAGAAGGCCTTTTAATCTTTTTTGCTTTGTATTGTCTTAACTTATTAATCCAGTGCGGATGATTAAAATCATACTTAAACACGATGTAAAAAGGTTTAATCTTTTTCATTGTTTCTGCTCCTTAAATTAAAATTGTATTGAGGGCAATAAGAATATTACCCCTAACATGACATAAAATAAACACTTTAAAAACAGTTTCATTTTAATTACCTCCATGTTGTTTAACTTCTTTTTTCTTGCATCCGTCTATTTTAATAAATTTAATAAATCTCGTTATTACACCTAACTTAATTCTACCAGATAATAATTTTTCAATCTCGTATTCGCTTTGAGAACCGTAACCATATTGAAAAGGTAGTTTCAAAACTATGTTACCTTCTAAATCCTCAACAACGGATGAGAAATAACTGTTTCCGTTTACCTTGTCACGCCATTCTTTTGTAGTTGCTATAAATTGATATGTCATTTTATTTCCTTTCAAAGTTTAATTATTATATCCTATTTGATATAGTTTCCACATAATAAGTTTATCAATTCTCATGTACTCATTAGGCGTAAATATACCAGCATTATATAACCTATCCAAAGATGTTTCAATCTTCTTTATATCTTCTGTAGTCTTTGCTTTTCTGACTCTGTTTGTCATTGTTTTATAGTTTGTTTCCATAAAAACCTTTCTAAATTACTATAATTTAATTATCGGTTATATATTATATTTGTCAAGCATTTTATGTAATTAATTCTATTTTATTTAATTATTAATTGTTTTAATTTGATAGTTTAAAACTATGATAACTGATTGATACTAAAGTATTATATACTAAAGTATTAGATGCACCGAGATTGTGCATAATGCTGCATTGTGGTGCAACATAGAAACACACGCAAGAATCATGCCAACTTTACAAATATAACTGTAAACTTTAGTTGACACTAGCAATTATCACGCCATAATTACCCTGGTGTTTGAGTGGTTATTGTGGCACAGAAATTGCTTATGCACTAACATTGTGCAATCTGCACTAACGGGGGGAGGGGGTGTGCTGTATTGTTGTATTTATGCTGAACCCACACAGACACTAAAAAAAGTAGTTGACAAATGAGAAAAAATATGCTAGAATTATGCTTTTGAAGAAAGAGTCTATATAGTCATACTGGACATTTAGGTTCATAGTAATTAATTATTAATAATTATTTATTATATTTACTACGAATTACTACGAACATTATAGCTATATTGATCTATATAATGAGTAATATAGGGAAATCAATGGATATCGAACATTCTCAGAACATTGAGACTGAGTTAGAGGATTCTACTCAAAGCTCAATAGAACCAGAGAAGAAGAGAACATACGCTACCAAAGCCAAACAGCTTACTCCAGTAGGAACAAAAGTAAAGAGAAGACCTGGTAGACCCTCAAAGAAAGAGATGGAGTATGTAGCTCTCAAGACAAAGAGAAAAAAGAGTTCTCTTGTCTCAAAACGAGAAGAGACTCAAAAAATCAGAGAACTTATGGCTAGGATGCTAATTACGAATGGCGATAGGGTTCTCAAAAAGACAATTGACATCGCCATGACTGATGAGCATCCTCATCAGATGGCAGCACTAAAATTATTAATAGATCGTGCGTTACCAGTTTCTGTATTTGAAAAGGATAAGCAACTAAATAAAGGAATAACTATCAACATATCATCAGCAGCAGAACCGAAACCAGTAGTGATAGAGGATTCTGATGGAACTTGATGTTAAGTTATTAGCATGGCAACAAAAGGTATGGAATGACCCTACCAGATTCAAAGTTGTTGTAGCTGGTAGAAGAACTGGTAAATCCAGGTTAGCAGCATGGTTATTAATTGTTAATGCTCTTCAAACAGAAAAAGGTCATGTGTGGTATATAGCCAACACTCAAAGTCAGGCTAGGGATGTGATGTGGTCTACTCTGCTTGATCTGGGTCATCCAGTAGTAGAGTCTAGTCATATTAATAATTTACAGATCAAGCTCATTAATGGCACAACCATATCATTGAAGGGTGCTGACAGACCTGAGACAATGCGTGGAGTATCTCTCAAGTTTGTTGTGATGGATGAGTACGGCTCTATGAAGTCAGAGGTATGGGAGACAATTATCAGACCTGCTCTAGCTGACCAGAAGGGTTCTGCACTGTTTATAGGCACTCCTTATGGTAGAAATCATTTCTTTGACTTATACAACTATGCTAATGATAGTGGTGACTCAGAGTTCAAAGCATGGCATTTTAACTCATTTGATAATGATTTATTAGACCCTAAAGAGATAGAGGCAGCTAGAAAGTCTATGTCTAGTTATGCTTTCAGACAAGAGTTTATGGCTTCTTTTGAAGCTGCTAGTGGTGGTTTATTTAAAGAAGACTGGATACAGTATGATGAAAAAGAACCAGAAAGAGGTAGATGGTATATAGCTTGTGATATTGCAGGATTCTCTGACGTAGCTCATGCTAACACTGCTAGAAAGAAAAGATTAGACCAAACCGCTATAGCAATAGTAAAAGTAGATGAAGACAGATGGTGGGTTCGTAGTATAGAACATGGTCGCTGGGATATCAAAAAGACTGCTTCCAAGATATTTCAGGCAGTTACAGACTTTCAACCTCTGTGTGTAGGAATAGAAAAAGGTATTGGTAAAAATGCAGTAATGGGTTATTTGTCAGACATAATGCGTCAATACAACACATACTTCAGAGTAGAAGATGTAACTCATGGAAACAAGAAAAAGATTGATAGGATTACATGGTCACTACAAGGTAGGTTTGAGCATGGTAAGATAACTCTGAACAAAGGCTCATGGAATAGTGAGTTCTTAGACCAGTTGCTTCAGTTTCCTAACCCACAGGTACATGATGACCTAATAGACGCACTATCATACATAGAACAAGTACAGATACCAGAATATAATTTGTATTACGAAGAAGAAGAATATGAACCACTAGACACAGTAACAGGATACTAAGTAGTATACCGTTATGTGTACCACCCTTAGGAAGATAATATGAATAATGAAAGTTACACAGTAAATCCTCTAGTATCATGGGTACTAGGTCAATGTGACCAATGGAAAGTACACAGAGATACAAACTACCTTGACAAGTGGCAAGAGTATGAAAGACTTTTCAGAGGCATCTTTGATGCTGCGGATAAAACCAGAGATTCTGAAAGAGCCAAGATTATCACTCCTGCACTGCAACAAGCAATAGAGTCCCACACAGCAGAGATAGAAGAGGCTGTGTTTGGTAGAGGTGAGAAGTTCTTTGACATTACGGATAACCTGATAGACCCACAGAAGGTTGATATTCAGTTAATTCGTAATCAGATGCTTGAGGACTTCAAAAAAGGTAACGTAAGAAAAGCAATATCTGACATCATTTTGTTATCTGCAATCTATGGTAACGGTATTGGTGAAATCATTGTATACGAGAAGAAAGAACTAATACCAGCTATGCAACCAGTAGTAGAGATGGGTATCACAGCAGTAGGTGTACAAGAGAAAACAAGATTCTGTGTAGGACTAAAACCAATCACACCATACAACTTCTTAATAGACCCCTCTGCAAGCAACGTACAGGAGGCTCTAGGCTGTGCTATCGAAGAACTGGTATCTATCCATTCTGTAGTATCAGCAATGGAGTCAGGAGTCTATGAGACAGTCTCAGACCTATCTCAGTATGCAATAGAGACTGATTTAGAGCCATCACAAGAAGTATCTGACTATCAGGAAAACAGAGTCAAACTTCTACGATACTATGGACTCATACCAAAGTATATGTTGGACAATCAAGACGACTCAGAGAAGTTTGAAGAAGTATTTAACAAGCAAGCAGATGAGTATGGTACTCAGGCAGCAGACTATAGTGACCTAGTAGAAGGTATTGTAGTTATAGCAAATGACCAATATTTACTCAAAGCAGAAGAGTCACCATACATGATGAAAGATAGGCCTATCGTTTCTTTTCAAAATGATAGTGTTCCTAATCGTTTCTGGGGTCGTGGTATTGCTGAGAAGGGCTACAATATGCAAAAAGCTATTGATGCTCAGGTACGATCACATCTTGACAGCGTAGCACTAGCTACAGTACCAATGATGGCTATGGATGCTACTAGATTACCTAGAGGTGCTAAATTTGAGGTAAAACCTGGTAAGACTATTCTTACGAATGGTAACCCAGCAGAGATTCTTTATCCTTTTAAGATAGGTTCAGTCGATGGTTCTAATATTAATACTGCTACTTCTTTTATGAATATGTTACTTATGGCTACAGGAACAATAGATAGCTCATCACTACAAGCTATGACTACAGCAGAAGGAGCTGGTTTATCTGTAGCATTGTCATCAATCATAAAGAAAAACAAGAGAACACTAATAAACTTCCAAGAACAATTCTTGATACCCTTTGTAACCAAGTCTGCACACAGGTTTATGCAGTTTGACCCAGAGAGATATCCTGCACAAGACTTTATATTTACTCCTTCTAGTAATCTAGGTATCATAGCTAGAGAACATGAGCAGATGCAGTTTATGAATTTATTGAAAACACTAGGTGCAGAGTCACCAATCGTACCTTTAGTTCTGTCTGCAATCATAGAAAACTCTAGTTTGAACAACAGAGAGCAGCTAATACAGCAACTACAGCAGATGATGCAACCTAATCCACAGGAAGCACAGTCACAACAAGCTGCTGTACAGCTACAATTACAGAAAGCACAGCTAGAATTAGCAGATTTACAAGCTGATGTACAGCTAAAACAGGCTAAAGCACAAGGAGAAGCGGTAGAAACACAGTTAAAACCAGTAGAAACACAGGCTAAAGTAGCTGCTAGTGCTTCTAAGTATTTAGGAGATGCTGATAACCCAACAAAAGAGTTTGAAAGACGTATAAAACTAGCAAATGTGGCTCTAAAAGAAAAAGATATTGATACAAAAGCACGAATTGCAGAATTACAACTACAAGCGTCAAGAAATACTTGACTTTTATAAAAAAATATGCTATAATCACGCATTAATAAAGCAAAAAACGTGCCAATGGAAAAAAAATTATTAGATTACTATGATAACCGTTTTGCAATGATGTCTTCTAAGGGTTGGAAAGACCTTATGGAAGATTTACAGAAGATGTATGATGAATACAACAGTGTTCAAAACTGTGAAACAAATGAAGAGTTTCATTTTGCTAAAGGACAAGTAGATATACTAAAGTATATGTTAGGACTGAAGGATATGTCTGAAAAAGTATATGAAGACTTGTGTGCAGAAGAAGAACAGAGTTATACAAACACATAATGACTAGAAGAATATTTGAGTTTCAATGTAATAATTGTTCTAATGTATTTGAACAATACATTGATGACTCTTTAAAAACAACTAAATGCCCTATTTGCGGTTCTGAAGCTACACGCATAATCAGTAAACCAAGAATAGACCTAGATGGTTGTTCAGGTGATTTTCCTACTGCTGCTGACGCATGGGTTAGACGCAGAGAAAGTCACATGAAGTATGAAAGAAAGATGGGCATAGGTCAAGAGTATAGTAGTATGGGATAAGGTTAGACCCCCATTTAAAGTGTCTTTCCTAAAATGTCAACTGACACAGGAGAGTATAGTGGCTGAGTTTGTAGAAGAAGTAGAAGATAAGAAAGAAGAACCACAGCAAAAAGAAGAAGTAAAAACTGAAGAAGTAAAAACAGAAAAAGAGATTCCTGAAAAGTACAAGGAAAAAACTCTTCAAGATGTTATATCTATGCACCAGGAAGCTGAGAAGTTAATAGGCAGACAAGGTGCAGAGTTAGGAGAACTTCGTAGGGTTGCTAATTCTTATGTTCAAAGTCAACCACAAACAAAGCAAACAGAAGTCAAAGAAACTAGCGATGATGATTTTTTTGCTAACCCTAAACAGGCTGTAGACAACGCAATACAAAATCATCCTAAGATCAGAGAAGCAGAACAGCTAACCCTAGAAATGCAAAGGTCGAAAGCTCTTTCATCACTGAAAGAAAAACATCCAGACTTTACAGAGATTGTAAAAGATCAAGGGTTTCAAGACTGGATAGGTAATTCTAAAGTAAGAGCAGAGTTATTTGCTAGGGCTGATCGTAGGTATGATTATGATGCTGCTGATGAGCTTATTTCTACATGGAAAGAAAAGAAACAGATTGGTAGTAAAACTGTAGAAATGGAGAAACAGGCTAGATCACAAGACATCAAAAATGCTACTACAACTGTACCAAGCGGTAGTGGAGAAGCACCATCTAAGAAAATTTTTAGACGTTCTGACATAAGAAATCTTATTAACAGTGACCCTGACAAATATGAAGCTATGATGCCAGAAATAGAAAAGGCATATAGAGAGGGTAGAGTCAGAGGGTGATATTTTAGAAAAGGAATTTAAAAATGGGTTTAGGAACTAATCATGTAGTGCAATCAGAAGTCAATACCGCAGGTTTTATACCTGAGGTTTGGTCGGATGAAATAATCGCTGGCTATAAGAAAAATCTTGTAGCTGCTAATTTAATTAAAACAATGAACATGAAGGGCAAGAAAGGTGATGTAGTTCACTTTCCAGCTCCAGCAAGAGGTTCAGCTTCAACAAAGGCTGCTGAAACAGAGGTAACTTTGATTCAAGAGTCTGGTACAGAAAAGACTGTAACAATTAACCAACACTATGAGTATAGCCGTTTGATTGAAGACTTTGCAGAAGTACAAGCATTGACTTCACTAAGACGTTTTTACACAGATGATGCTGGTTATGCACTAGCTACTAGAGTAGATACAGACGTACTTTCTTTAGGTAGACAGTCACAGTCTGGTTCTGGTAGTGCTGCTTATGACAAAGGTTTTCTAGGTGGTGATGGTTCTACATTCTATGTAGCTGCTAGTAATAACGAAAGTGCTATTACTGATGCAGGATTTAGAAGAGCTATTCAGCGTCTTGACGATCAAGATGTCCCTATGGATAATCGTAACTTTGTCATACCTCCTGTAGCACGTAATGTAATGATGGGTCTATCACGATTCACAGAGCAAGCGTTTACAGGTGAAGCAGGTAATGCTAACACCATTAGAAATGGTCAGATTGGTGATATATATGGTATTAAAGTATTTGTATCTACCAATGTGGACACAACTTCTGGTTCTGGCGGTGCTAGAGTATGTTTATTGTTCCATCCTGAGTTTGGAGTATTGGTTGAACAGTTAGGTGTTCGTGTTCAAACACAATACAAACAAGAGCATTTAGGTACGCTCTTAACTGCTGATACCTTGTATGGTACTGGCGAGCTAAGAGATACTTCTGCTGTTGCTCTTATTGTTCCAGCTTAATTTTAATAACAGGGTTGGCTGTAGCGGTCAACCCTTTTCTTTATAAGGATGAATAATGGCTACAGTAAAAAGAGGACAACATAGACAGTTTCAGGGAGCTTTCTCTGATACCTGGACTATTAAAGACACATTTAACTTTGGTTCAGTAGCAGATGGGAATGAAGAAGCTACTGGTGTAACAGTTTCTGGTGTTGGATTAGGTGACATGGTTCTAGGAGTAGCTGCTAATGTAGATGTAGCAGACCTAGATTTAACAGCACATGTTACTGGAACAAGCCAAGTTACATTTCAAGTAAATAATAATACAGGCGGAGCAATTGATTTAGCCACTGCTGAATACACAGCTCTTGTAGTTAGACCAAACTGGTAAACATGATAACCCTCTTCGGAGGGTTTTTTTGTTAAGGAATAATTATGGCTTTTTTTAGAGGTACTGGTGGTGCTGGTACTGCTACTTTTGAACAGTTACCATTAGCAATTAGTGAAGGTGGAACAAGTGCGACTACTGTAGCTTCTGCTAGAGCATCGCTGTTACCTGATTTTTCTGGTAATGCTACTTTTGTACTTGCAGTAAATTCTAGCGCAACAGATGTAGAGTTTGTTACAGCACAGTCTACTATTAGTTATTCTGATGCTACTGCTAATTTTACAGGCATATTACAAGAAAGTGGTAGTAATGTATTAACAAGTGCTGACATTGGTGTGTCAGTAGCTTCTGCTGGGGTTACAGGAGGAGGAGGAGTAAGTTATTCTGATGCTACTGCTAATTTTACAGGAGTGCTACAACATAGTGCTAGTAATGTTTTAACACAATCAATGATAGGTGTATCAGTGCAAGGATATGATGCTGATATAGCATTTTTAGATGCAGCAACAGCAAACTTTACAGGAGTGCTACAAGATGGAGGAAGCACAGTTCTAACAGAATCAAGTACGATTGAAGGGGGTACTTACTCATGACAACCATTTTAACCAAGAAAAAAGACTCATCAGGAGCGCCAGCGACTGCTGATATCACTAGCTCTGTAGGAGGAGCAGAGTTAGCAGTTAATACTGCTGACAAAAGACTATATACAAAAAATAGTAGTAATAATATTGTAGAGGTAGGTACTAACCCAGCATCATTAAATTTAAATGCAGATTTAACAAACACATCAGGTAACTTAGTAGTAGACCCTGCAACACAAGTGTTTGAGATAAAAGGTGACGGTTCTTCCGTAGAAGGACAAATACAGTTAAACTGTCATGCTAATACACACGGTCAAAAATTAAAAGCACAAGATCATAGTCTTAGTGCTACAAATACAATGTTGTTACCTTTAGGTTCAGATTCTACATTAGTGTCTGAAGTAGGTACAGCAACTTTAACGAATAAAACTATAGATGCTGCTGTCAGTGTTAGTGCTGTTGGAGCTATAACAAGCGGTACAGTAGTATCTGATGTAGATGGCAACTTAAGAGACATACCTCTAAGCACAAAAGTATCTGGTGATTATACTTTAGCTGTAACAGATGCAGGTAATCAAGTCATAGTTAATTCAGCTAATGTTGTAGTTACTGTACCAGGTAGTAATACTTTTGAAGTAGGTGATATAATATCTATTATATCTGTAAATGGTTGCACTGCTACTATAGCTTGTACTGCGGTAAACGCAGTCAAAGCAGGAGACTTAGCAGCAACTGCTTTGCACACATTAGATGCAAATGGAGTTGCTAGTATTATGTTTAGTTACACAGCAGACTTAGCTGTACTTACTGGGAATATTTCATAATGACAGGTGTACATCAATTACTATTTTCTAACTTTTCTGTAGATGCTGCTCCTACTGGCACACCTATTCAATTTTTAGTTATTGCAGGTGGTGGAGGAGGCGGTCACGGAAAAGGTCTTGGTGGTGGAGGCGGTGGCGGAGGCTATCGCACGAGTTACACATCAAGTGGTGGAGTTTCAGCTCCAAAAGAATCTGGCGGTGGTGCAAGTGTTGAGTCAAATGTTTTTATATCTTTAAGTACAAATTATACAGTTACAGTAGGTGCTGGAGGAACAGCAGGAGTAAACAGTGCAGGAGGAAATGGTTCTAATTCTGTCTTTGCCACAATCACCTCAACAGGAGGTGGTGGAGGTGGTCGTGGAGTTAACATAACAGGTGGATGTAATGGTAATTCTGGTGGCTCTGGTGGAGGTGGTGGAGAAGACCTTACTTTTGATGGTACTGGTGGTGCTGGTACTGCAAACCAAGGATTTGCAGGCGGTGATTCAGATCAAGGTAGTAATAGAGCAGGTGGTGGAGGCGGTGCTAGTGCAGTAGGCTCAGATGGTGCATCAAGTTCAAATGGTGGTGCAGGTGTTAATTCAGACATTACTGGTTCATCAGTTGGTCGAGGTGGTGGCGGTGCTGGTTCTAATATTTCTGCTGGTGGTAATGGAACAGACGGAGGAGCAAACGCTACAGGATCTGGCACGAGCAACACTGGTGGTGGTGGCGGTGGAGGTTATGGAAATAATGGAGGTACAGGTGGTAAAGGTATAGTCATTCTTCGTTATTCTAATTCTTTAACTATTTCTAATCCTGGCGGTGGTTTAACACTTTCAACGTCAACGGTAGGTTCTGAAAAAGTAACACAAATTACCAACGGCACAGGTAATGTTTCATGGAGTTAATATGGCTTATTATGCGTTCTTAGATTCAAACAATGTTGTAACAGAAGTAATTGCAGGAAAAGATGAGGGGCAAGGCACAGATTGGGAAGCACACTATGGAAACTTTAGAGGTCAAACCTGCAAAAGAACAAGTTACAACACCCATCAGAATCAACATAGTGATGGCAAAACTGCTTTTCGTGGAAACTATGCAGGAATAGGTTTTACTTACGATGCAAGTTTAGATGTATTTTTGCCGCCTAAACCATACAACACTTGGATTTTATCAACTGCTACAGCATCATATATTCCTCCAATAGCAAAACCAGATGGTGAAAATTGGGAGTGGAGTGAGACTAATCAATCATGGATTGATATTAGCGGTTCCACCGCAGGGGGTGTTTAACAATGAAAACAGAAGAATTACTAAACGAATTAGATAAAAGACTTACTACACATGAAGCAATATGTGCAGAGAGATGGGCTGAAACACTTTCTAAAATCAAGAGACTTGAAACAATCTTGATTGGTTGTTTTGGTTCTATTGTAT
>VTLG01013810.1_pt1 | contig 10801 bp, 16 predicted proteins | sample 4694571 | NCBI WGS metagenome assembly VTLG01 (sample SAMN12604809, study PRJNA352737) | marine metagenome | biome: ENVO:00000447; feature: ENVO:00000209|ENVO:00000569|ENVO:01000036; material: ENVO:00002151; isolation source: viral sequences binned using virsorter ... | reverse complement strand
TTACAGGATCAGATGTAGATCCTTCTACTGTTATGACGTTTGGAGATGTTTGGAACAGAATAAAAGGTATGTCTACAGGTAAATTTAGTGGTGGTGAAAAAGCTAGGGTAGGTGCAACTATAGATATTTTATCTAAAAGAGGATTTAAACACCCTGTTGTTTTAGACGCAATGATATTAAATATTCAAAGAGGTATGTATAAAGTAAATGGTAAAGTATCTACTGACGTTGAAGAAGTAATAAAAAATTACGAAGGTGGTTATCAAGCCTTATATAATGAGAATAAAGATAAGATACTACATGATTATGGAGCATCTGTATCTAATATGGGCAAAACAATAAAACTATTTAGAGAAACTTTTAGAACAGAAGTAGCACCAGATCCTAGATATAGTAGATATGAAATAGGTGAAGCTGCAAGTAATAGAGCCATACCTACAGTTGTGGGTAGATTTGTTAGACTTCCTACAACCACCATGTCTGCATTTGATACTATGTTTAAATCCATAGCAGATAATGCTGCTTTATATGAAATTGCATACAAACAAGTAAGAGCCATGAAATATGAAATAAAGAAAAATGGCGGTGGCTACAATATGCAATTAAAAGATGACTATTCAAAAGCAACTGCAAGAACTTTAACACCACAGACTAGAACCGTAAATGTTACTTGGGATGAAAAAAGATTTACATTCCCAGGAATGACAGACAAAGATGACCCCTTGAATTTGTCAGCATCTGAAATGGTAGAGTATCTTGTGCAAAATCCTACAAAAAGAATGTTAGATGATGCAGAACAGGAAATGTTAGAGGCTACCTTCCAACAACAAAACTGGGCAACAAAAGCAGGTGAGTCTTTTCGTAGGACATTAAATAAAAGTGGTATAGGTCTAGGAACAGCCCTTATGCCTTTTGTTCGTACACCTTTAAATTTACTTGCATATACTTTGGAAAGAACACCTGCTGGTCTATTAAGTAAAGAAGCAATTGATAATAGGGCAGCACTAAAAAGGCTATCTAAAGTTGATAGAAACACATTAACAAAAACAGAAGAACGTAGATACAGAGAGTTGCTAAGAAGAGAAGATGCAATAAAAGATAGAAGAATAAATAAACAGATAACTGGTATGACATACCTAACAGGTGCGTATTTTGCAGCACAAACAGGTATGGTTACTGGAGGTGGCCCTACTGATTTTACAGAGCGCAGAAGATTAATGGAATCAGGGTGGAGGCCATACTCTTATGTTATAGATGGCAAATACTATCCAATATCTAGACTAGACCCCTTTTCACAAATTGCAGGTCTTGCAGCAGACTTTCAATTTATAACAAATGAATTGGCACAAGCAGAACTAACACCTGCTGCAAGAAGAAGTGGATACGTGTACGCAAAGTTTGTTTTTACAAAAATGGGTCTAAACATTATTAACATGATCTCTGACAAAACATACTTAAAAAGTATGGGTGAAATAATGAGTACTTTATACTCTCCTAGAAGAGAAGATCAAGATGCATTTGATACCGCTATAGCTGCGGTAGCAAAGACAGGCGGTAGTGTATTAGGTGGAGGAGTACCTAACATAGTATCTCGTATGGGAGAAGCATTTGCAGAAGTAAATCCTGATGGTACTAAAAAAAGTAATTTCTTTTATGATCCTATAATACAGGATGCATATATAGATATGGATGCATTGCGTTTGTTTGTAATAAAAGCAACCTCTAAGATTCCTGGAGTAAGAGAGTATATAGGTGAGGCTGATAAAGATTTAAAATTTTATCCTAGAATAACTGAGTTTGGTTCTACCCTAGATAGAGAAAGAAGTGCCTCTATATTAGCTGGAACAGAACCTGCCGAAAGATCTGTTATGTCTACTATATTAGGTGATACTTTTATATCAAGACCAGGGCATAGGGAAGATACAGCAGACTTATCTGCTACATTAGCATCTCTGCGTATAAAACCAAAAATAACAAAGACTACTATGAAACTTCCTGGGTCTAATAAAACAATGAAAATACACCCACTTGTCTACTACAACCTATCTAAGAAAGAAGGTATTGCATATAGACAAGGGCTAGAGGAGTTATTTGACAGTAGAGTATATAAAAATCTTTTGAAAGAAGCAAATGATAAGCCTAGTAGAAAAGAGGCGGTAGATAACCTAAGAATAGATCTGATAGAAAAAGTAAAATCTACGGTGGTAGCACAGTACAGGGCAGAACTGTACAATCCTGATGTACTAGAATTTATGGGTGTTACTGATAAAAAAATATTTGATGCTATTGCTGAAGAAAGAACAGTATTGGAAAAACAATATTTTCTTAAACAAGCTGAGATGGAAAGGCTACTAAGATGATTACAATATTAGGATCATTGATTGGCTTTGCAGGATCTGCGCTACCAAAAGCCTTCGATATGTTCTCTGATTGGCAAGACAGAAAGCACGAACTAGCCATGATGGATCGACAGATAGAGGCATCTAAGCTACAGCACGTACAGAAGATAGAGGCCCTTAACATAGAAGCTGACATAAGCGAGAGCAAGGCTCTGTACAAACACGATCAGTCTATGAAGTCAACGGGCTTCATGGCAGGACTGAGGGCCAGTGTAAGGCCAGTTATAACATACCTGTTCTTCACATTGTTTGCAGTTATTAAAGGCACTGCGCTATACGGACTAATATATACGGATGGCGTTGTATGGGAGATGGCTATACAGACACTGTGGGATGAAGAAACGCAGGGTATATTTGCTGCTATCATCTCATTCTGGTTTGGAAGTAGGGCCTTGCAAAGATCAAGGAGTAGTTCGTAATGACTGTAAAGAAGGGCAAAGAAACATTCTCTGGTTACAATAAACCAAAAAGGACACCTGACCATCCTACTAAATCCCATGCCGTACTAGCTAGGGAAGGTGGTAAGGAGAAGCTCATACGCTTTGGACAACAGGGCGTAAAGACTGCTGGTAAACCTAAGAAGGGTGAGTCAGCTAGACAAAAGGCGCGAAGGAAATCATTTAAGGCTAGACATGGTAAGAATATTGCCAAGGGTAAAATGTCAGCTGCATACTGGGCGAACAAAGTAAAATGGTAGAGCGAACAACAAATCAACAAATGGAAGAAGTGCTTAACGTAACGGGAGATGATCCGCTATCTGATGCAGCTACAAATCAACTAGGGGTTTTTAGAGGGGAGCCTAAAGAGGATCTTAGAAAAATAACTAAAGAAACAGATATGTTATTAGACGTAGCAGGTAAAGACGATATGATCTACGAACCTGATCAAAAACTAGATTACAAAGATGCTATGGGTTTGTTATTTCCAATAACTCCTAACGATCCTATATTTGAAGACATTAAAACTATGTTTGAAAAGGAAAAGTACGGATCTGGAGTTCTTATGTCAACGCTTACTGCCCTAGCTATGATACCAGGCTTTGGAACATTGCCAAAACAAACAGCTAAAAAGATAGCTAGGGATACTGCCGAATCAATAAAGAAAAATAATTTAGCATCAACAACAGATGCAACAGAGAGTGCTTTGTCACGGGTGGAAAAAGAAACTGGTCTTAGATATGGTCACGTACAAAGACAACAACTTTCAGATTCTGAAAAGCCCATAACATCTTTAAACACGTATGAATTACCTAATGAGTATTTTGATCCACAAACAAATGAAGTTATCTTTTCTTTTGATGAGGGTATAAATACAAGAGAGTATCTATTTCCTAATAGCCGTATGTATACCTCTGAGATTGAAAAACAAATAGATAAATTACCAAACACAGTAGATACAGGTTATTTTAAAAAATTTGTAAATAGTATACCTTCAGATCAAGCTAGAAATCTTGGACTTGTAAATCTATTAGATCAAGCCACAAAAAAAGGTGATAAAAAAATCACTAAAGAAGACATAACAAAAAGAGTTAATAATAACAGATTTATACTTACAGATACAATTTACAAATTTGATATTCCAGCTACGATAGAAAGTATGCCTTTTGGTTCAAATAGTTTTTCTTCTAAAACAGGATTAGATAAATCTGAAGCGGTAGTTGGAGAACCTCAGTTCCTAGCCTTTAGTGAAACACGTAAAGATAGTGAAAATATAGCATCAATTATGGGAGCAAGAACCACTGCTGTATCTTCACCAAGTTCAGCTATTTCTTCACCCACACGAAACAGAGTACCCGATAAATATTTTAGACCTTACATAGATGAAAGATTTTACAAAGAAATACTAGTAGGTACGCCTCTTGCACAAAAAGCAAGACCTCTTACTAAAGAAGAAATAGATCAAGGTTTTTACATAGACGTTATGGGAAAAACTAAACCTGTAACAGAAGCTATGAAAAATATGCGTGAACCAATGGTTCCAATGGTTACTAGAAAAGATTTTAAAAACTATGATCATTATGGAAAGGAAACAGATATTGATGTTACTCCCATAGTTCACATAAGGTTATATAATAACGTAATTAAATCAGCAGATGAAACTAATCCTGATTCTACTGTTAGAAGAACTATAGTATCAGAAATACAGTCGGATATTTCAGGGGGAGGAAAAATTGTAAAAGACGAAGTAAACCCAGACACAGGTATTTCTAAAAAGGTAGAAAAAGCGTATGGCATAACAGAAGAAGCTATTGCATTAGACAGAAGATTAAAATCTGAAGATTTAAAAAGAGATAAACTATTAAGTAAAATAAAAGGATCGGTAGGTTTAAAACGTGGTGATTTAACAGAAAAAGAATATGAAGACCTTTTAATTAAAAGAGCTTACTCTAAAGACCGTTTACAAAATAATAAAAAAATTGCGTTTCCTTTAAAAACATTAATAGGTATTCCAGAAACTAAAAGAACTAAGGGTTTTCCTCAAATAGTTCCAGATATTCCCGTTGTAGGTAGAAAAGGCAAAATACCACAGGCATCTACTTTAGGTGTAAAAAGAGCTATGAAAGAAGCAATAGAAAATGATTCAGATGAAATACTATTTGCAACTGATTTGGTTCAATCAATTAGATACAAAAACGGTATAGGAGAAGGAACTAAAGATTACTATGCTAGAGTATTACCCCAAACCATAGAAAAAATTGGAAAAGAAAACAATATTAATTTAAATTTACGAAAAGAAAATATTCAATTAAATCAATTTATACTTAGTAATGAAGGTATTAAAAAACCTAGTACTTTGTTTAAAATAGGTGAAGAGATAGCTGAATATGAAAAAGCTATATCCAAAGGTGATGAAAAATTTCCTTGGCTAGGTACTGAGGGAACTATTAACCTTACTAAACTAATGAAGACTGTAGGTAGATTATCAAAAGAATTAAAAAATGAATATAATACATACTATAAAATGTCATCAAAAGCAGGTGTAGGAAGTAAACAATACAGAGATAAAATAGAAAAAGAACTATTAGAACAATCAAACAAAATGGATAATTTACAGACACTGTTAATTGATGCCATAAATCGTTATGGAGAGAATCACCCCTTTGTATTTAATATGCAATATTGGGTAATAGACGTAACACCTGAACTAAGAAAACTATTTAAACAAGGCGAAGTCTCTAACGCAATAGATTTTAACAAAGGTGGGATCGTACAAAACAAAATAGATACTCAGATGAATAGTTTGTTTGGACAGGAACAAATAGAACAATAATATTACTATGGGTTACTACAGATATTATTATATGCAACGGGAGTACTATATGAAAAAACCTATGTTTGATTCTACAGGATCATTGATAGAAGACGAGGGTGAAAAAATATTAGTAGAAGATAAGTGGATTAAAGTAAAACCAGTAGACAAAGAGAAGTATTTAAAAAGCAAAGAGTTTTGGAGGAATAGACAATGATTAGCGGAAAAGTATTTTATGGGGGAGCTAATGCTGTTGTTAATAAAGAGAATACAATAGTAAAAGAAGGTGATACTATGGTAGTAGATAATACTGACACTTTAACCATGACTTGTGAATGTGGAGAAAACCTAAAGTGTGAGTGTGAACCTGAAGTAAGTTAGTGTGGTTGTCACGCAAACGTATACTATCAGGATATTTTAAATGGAGAACTAGACTATGCCTATGCACAAAAGTAAAGCAATGAAAAAGAAAAAGATGGCTAAAGGAATGGCTAAAGGTGGTATGAAGAAGGCCAAAGGTTACGCAAGGGGTGGGGCAGCTAAACGTAGATAATGTCCTATCTGATAAGTAATATCCCATACTTTAAATGTTGGGTGCGTAAGGAATTTACCAGTAATCATCAAGCATATCACGGTGAGTTCCTTCACGCTTTAGCCTTCGCAGTAAACACTATACCTGATAGGTCACTAAGTTTTCAGGTAGTATTTACAGGGTGTGAAATAGACAGGGAGGATGGCCCTGACGAAAACATTCATGGCGGTGCAATGTGGGCTAGGATGCCGATACAGGCCCTAGTAGCCGATGTTCCCGTAGAGGAATGGCCCGAACCAATGGATGATCATCTATGTCAGCCTTGGGATTGTGAGTCTAGACATCACAGTGTAGTAGTGATGGATAGGGTAAGCTCCTCCCCTTGGTTGTGTAAGATAGATGGTGAGTTTTACACTGGTAAGTATATGTTTACTGTGGATTACACTGATCACGAAATAGCAGATGATCCAGCGCAACACAAACAGTCTCATGTAATCCAACTACTGGATGCAGGGAAATGGACAGGAAATATAGTAGCACTACCAAACAATAGGGTAAGAGCAACTAGTCCTGCCTTGTGGCGAACAGGAGAGGGTGTACCTGACTTTGCACCTTCGCAATGGACACACTCAGCAGAATCCCATGAGTCCTATCTAGATCCATCTGTGACTTTCAATAACCTATACTCAGATAACTAAGGATATACTATGAGGCGTATGACTGATGAAGGTTTAGATTTAATTAAGTTGTACGAGGGTTATAGTTCCTCCCCGTATCTTTGTCCTGCACAACATTGGACTATAGGATACGGGGCTATCTGGGGCATGGATGATACAAGAGTTAAAGAAGATCACCCTGATATAAATGAAGATCAGGCAGACTATTTATTAAGAAGAGATGTCAAGAAGTCTGAGATGGCAGTTCTCAGGCACATACGAGTTCCACTAGAGGATGGACAGTTCAACGCTCTATGTTCATTCGTATTTAATTTAGGTAGTGGTGCGCTACAAAGCAGCACACTAAGACGTAAGATAAACAGGGGAGACTATATTGGTGCAGCTAACGAATTTCCAAGGTGGGTATTTGCTGGAGGTAGAAAGTTAAAAGGATTGATAAGAAGGAGAGAACATGAACGCTTGATGTTTATTGGATGAATCACGCAATAGCATATAAGCACTGGTATCCTCCCTAGTAGGGGAGAGAGTATAATTAAGGAGAAGACATGGCTACTAAAAAGAAAAGTAAAAGTAAAGTAAACGAAGCAGGTAACTATACTAAACCCACGATGCGTAAGAACCTATTCAATAGAATAAAAGCTGGTGGTAAGGGAGGAAAGCCTGGGCAGTGGTCAGGTCGCAAGGCTCAAATGTTAGCAAAGCAATATAAAGCAAAAGGTGGAGGATACAAGTAATGCCTATGAAAAAGTACAGCCCAAAGCAAAAAAAATTAGCTAGAGTTGCATCACCTAGAAATAAAATAACTGGTGCAGACCTTAAAAAGGTAAGAGGTGGAAAAAAGAATGGCTCTAAAAAAATCACAAAGAAGTCTTAAAAACTGGACTAAACAAAAGTGGCGTACCAAATCAGGTAAGCCATCTACTCAAGGGCCAAAGGCTACTGGGGAAAGATACTTACCGTCAGCTGCTATCAAGTCACTTAGTTCTGCTGAGTATGCAGCTACGTCTAAAGCAAAACGTAAAGGAACAAAGGCTGGTAAACAACACGTAAAACAGCCTAAGAAGATAGCAAAGAAAACTAGAGGCTATCGTAAATAATGAGGATGAGACATGGAAGATACGTGGTCAGTTTTAATTTCAGGATGGCCTATAGCGTTTGGGGTTATAAGTTTGATTATAGTACTGGCAAAGATGCACGGTGAGTTAGAGACACTGAAAGAAAAAGTTAAAGTCTTATTTGAATTGTGGAATAGTAAAGATAAATGAAAGAGCTTACAGATATAAACAGTATGTCTATAGAACTTGTAGAGCTAATAACTCCTATGCTAGTTATTATGTTAGCCTTGATACTTACTCTCATGGTCAGAGACTTTGCTACTAACTTTATGAACGGAATTAAGTTTAGAATGCACTCTAGTTTTAATGAGGGCGATACGTGTTTGTTAGATGGTGAGCGAGGTATCATAGTCAAGATAGGATTCTATGAGACAATAATACAGATACATAATGGCAGAGGTACAGTTTGGCGGTACTTACCCAATGATCGTATAAAATTCTACAAATTAGAGAAAATTATTAAAGATATAGAAAAAACGGACTCACAGGATGAGGCGTAAGGGGCTGCAAAGACAGTCTCTGGTAGGTAGTGTCCAGATTATAGCCACTTCTTCTGTAGCCCCCCTTAAAGTGCCTCACGTTTGATTTGCCTATATTTACCAGCTTTTACTGGCTTTTTTATCTATAGACTCACCTGTAAAGCCTGAGTCAACCCAACATAGTAACTGTGATGCTTCTGGTCTTACGATAGCAGCAGTCCAAGTTCCAGATGTATCATTAAGAAATATAAAGGTTACGTGTCCTCTAGCAGATATGCCACGAAATATTATTTGTTCTCCGTGTTTTTCTTGAATATTAATTTTAGCCTCTGCCAAATCTTTACACCCTGTTCGCATGGGTACTTGGCTATATGATGCTGACGCATTGAATGCAATAATACATAGAGCAACTAAACCTCCTATGAATGTTTTAGTCATTGGTACTCTCCCTTGTGTTATATAAATATAAAGTTGGCATGATAGCCTTGGTTGTTTGTACATCCATGACACAAAGTTAGGATGCATAACATAATAGATGCTCTCAATATCATACTAAGAATATCCTTTTTAAATGATTTATAAGATAGTCCTTGGCTCTATTTAATACTTCTACGTCATCATCAAAACCACCCAAGGCACGATTGCATTTGTGGCACAACCATCCCCTAAATGTTTCTGTATCGTGACAATGATCTAAGACCCAAGGGCCATTCCTTGTGTTACCTTTGCCTTTTACTTTTTCTGCATCACCACCACAGATGGGGCAAATGTATCCCTCTTCTGGCATACCGTGTTCTTCTCGCAACCTTTCTCTTACTTTCTGTAATTCATTGTTACAAGCCTTGCATTCAGGGCGTAGAAAGTTAGCACCTGAACTTGGTGAAAATGCAGAGAGGGGTAGATACGTATTGCACTTACAACATACCTTCCCCTCACCTGCACCTAGATCCTCATGTTCTATGGGAAATAAATTTAATTGCATAGCTATTAATTTTCCTCATCTTGTAAGCCTGTTCTTGCCTCAACATAAGAACCACACTTTGGACAACTAAGATTAGCTATTATGCCATCGCCTTCTAATCCATAGTCTTCAAAGTCGTGATCTCCTCCCCATATTAATTGTTGATCAGGCCCACAAAACCAACAGTTCATATCATGCAACCTTATTTAATCTGTTTAAATTAATAAAGTATTGCCTGTTATAACCTCGTTCCCACTCTTTGTGTTCAAGAGATTTTAACCTATATGGGTTATGGCTATTTACTCTAAAGCCTTCTCTTCCTTCAAAGAATGCCTTTTCATTAAGGTGCTTACGTCTTTTCTTATGCGTAGACCTATATCTGTTAAACACTACATACTCCTCCTGCACCACTGATCTCACATATATCGTGAGTTTCTACGTGTTCGTCAAACTCTTCTCCAAGTTTATCTACTGCTTCAGAATAAGGAACAGAGGTAAGAGGTTGACCACCCCTAGATCCATCAGGGTATACTGTAAAGCCTCTTAGTCTATGAGCATACTTAGCCAGTGTATCTGCAAAGTCATCTACTACATCTGGGTTATTTAATTTAGTACCCCATGCAGGTAGATTGATTGTTGAGCTAATGGACATATCAACGTAGTCCTGTACGTCTGCCTGAAAGCGCATACGCCGTTTGTAATCTTCTGCCAAATCTAGTGCAGATTCTATATTCTCAGGATCTACGCTATAGGTATCTATTAGCTCTTGTGCAGATGCGTCTACCACATACTGGTACTTCCATCTGTGTCCTCCCGTAAGATACCTTCTCTTATACGCGACAGCAAAAATAGGTTCTATCCCACTGGAGCTACCAGCAAGTATACTAATAGAGCCAGTAGGAGCAATAGCACGGTTCGCCACGGGCCTAGATATTGATAGTGAGTCCGCAAATCGTCTAGATACATCATCACTGACTCCTTTGTATATTGCCAACCAACGGTGAAGCTCTCCAGTAACCTCATACTTTTCTCCTTTTTTAATTAACCATTCATGTAATCCCATTATACCTAAACCTAATCGCCTATTCTTTTCTCTAACATCATAGACTTTTTGGTAAGGCAACTCTGCTCTTAGTGTTCCGCATATTAAAAACTTTGTAGCTAAATCAACAATCTCTGCTAGTTCAGATATGTCCTCAATTCTACCAAAATTGATAGAGCCAAGATTGCATACATCACTGTCATCAGCACTACACACCTCAGTACAGGCATTACGTAGCGTTTCATTTTCATTCTCCATAAAATTAAAGCTAAACCCAGGCTCTCCTGTACGCATAGCTTGGGCTACGTTTTCTTTAAATGTATCTCCGTACCCTTCGCCATTCCAAT
>VTLG01012045.1_pt1 | contig 10801 bp, 16 predicted proteins | sample 4694571 | NCBI WGS metagenome assembly VTLG01 (sample SAMN12604809, study PRJNA352737) | marine metagenome | biome: ENVO:00000447; feature: ENVO:00000209|ENVO:00000569|ENVO:01000036; material: ENVO:00002151; isolation source: viral sequences binned using virsorter ... | reverse complement strand
TTGGGTTGTTAAATCAAGTGCTTTCCCAAAAGGACCTCGTCCGAACATATTTATCTTTTCTCCTATACTTAGTCTTATCTCTTATTACTTTAGGAGTAAAGAACTTTAATACTTTCGCAATTGGATTTTTATTTACTGCGCCGTTTAACCTTTGTTAAGATTAACAGCGGCCGGGCCTTTTGCGCCCTCTTCAACTTCGAACGTTAATGTTTCACCTTCAGCCAAGCCGCTTAAACCTGCGTCTCTTAATGCTGAGGAATGAACAAAAACATCTTTAGCGTCATCGTCTCGTGAAATAAAACCATACCCTTTGGTAGGATTAAACCACTTAACTTTTCCGTTTATTGTCATGTTGTTTCCTTTTATTGTTATTTATTCTAATATAAGTTTTGTAATCTTTTTTTCACCCATGTAAACCTCTATTTCAGCTTTAGATTTTAGGCATCTATACTGAACTCTATCAGTACTGCTTTTATCCCGCATCGATATACGCTTGGCCTTAAGGCATTGGCTGAGGCTGGGCTGGATACGATGCTCGATAATTTGATGGTTCACAATTAATAGTAGGGCAAAAACTGTCTCGATCATTGTGTATCTCCATTAGAAAAAGTTCTTTGCTTATCTTTTAATTTTTCAATATCAGATAATATTTTCTCTACATCCTTTTGGAGACGTTTTATGTTTACGGTATTTGACATCATATCCTGCATTGCTGTTTCTATTTTTTCTACCTGCCCGCTCAACATTTCCACCAACATGAAAAGTTCAGCCTCGCCGGAAGATTGTCCTAAATCACCCCGTGGATACTTGATTCTAAATTCTGAATTTTGTTCTAAGTCTTTTTCAAATAGTTCTAATTTTGTTGAGTGCTGGTTGAGCTTCTCGTTTATACCAAAATAAGCCCATGTTCCAATCGCGACCAGCGTGATAAGACTAGCTACTGTCTTCATAGGCATTTGAACTTTTGCTTCGTCTGAAATTGTTAAGGGTTGTTTAGACATTCATCTCCTTTGGAAAATAAGGTGTGTAACCTTTATGTTTTGCTTCTTCATCGTCTTCACCTAATAAACCTACTACTTCAGGAACATAATGTATAAGTAATCTTTCTACACCTTCGTGAAGAGTTTTTTTACTCATGGCACAACCTGAACAGGCTCCAGCCATTTGTAATCTTACAATACCTTTTTCATAGGAAAGAAAATTAATTTCTCCTCCATGTGTTGCCACATTATCTTTTACTTTAGTTTCTAATGTAGATTTAATGTCTCTGATGATTTCTTCAGAGCTTCTTGCTTTGCCTAATTCCATCTAGTTACAATTCATTTTATCCAGGTCTACTGGTTTGTCACTACCATAGATCCATATCCAAGATGAAATTTTAGTTCCTTCTTGAGTGTATGTGCATTTTTGCCCAACCGAGCAGGCGCTTAATGCGAATAATAAGGCTAGTACTAGATATAATTTTTTCATATTAGTTGGTTAGGGGATTTGACGTAGATACTTTTATTTCTTCTATTTGAACTTTTAGTAATTCAATTTCTTTAGCGTTGACCAAAGATTTGGTATGATCATGATTAACTGGGTGTTCGTGTGCAGTATCTACACTTTCTAAAGCTGATACTTTTTCTTGAAGAACTGCTATGGAGCTTTCAATTGATGAAGTATCCACTACTACTTGTTCCCTAGCTTCTATTGCATCGAGTTTAGTGGTAATTTCCCCATACTTAACGAAGCCGCCGCCGATGGCCACAATGGCTGCTATAAGTGCAGCAATTCCTGCGAGTTGGTCTTTTATATTAAATTTTTTATCAGCCATTTTTTAACATCTCCAGTTCATATAAAAGCTTTTGCTTTTTAATATTTAGTTCATTAAGTTTTCTAGCTTTAATAACCATCTTATCATTATTAACATAACTTGCAAGGCTGACATTAGCGTATATTTTACGTAAATCAAAGATATTTAATTGCTCTAAATATATGTTTTTTGGCTTATAAAATACTGCATTTTGATACATATCCAAAGATGCTTGCTCACTTGTCATTGCTTCCATTTTTATAATATTCTTGATAGCTAAATTTTTTGCAATATCTTTAATATCTTTGTCAACTTTATCCATTATTTTAGCGAGATTTTCGACGATAGCTTTTTTCTGTTGTATCTTTTTTTGTTTGGCAAGCTTCTTAGCCTGAATAGCGGATGTTGTAGTAGCTTCGCTAGTAGATTCCTCTTCTTGTGTTTCTTCTTCGAACGTTTCTTCATCCTCTGCTTCTACCATTTCTGTAGGCTCTTCTTCAACTGCTTCTTCTTCAGCCATTTCAGTAGTTTCTTCTTCCATAACTTCTTCTTCAGCCATTTCCGTAGATTCTTCTTCAATTATTTCTTCTTCGAACGTTTCGGTCGTGAACGTTTCCTCAGATGAAAATTCCTCTTCTTCAGAAACCATTGGTAAGAAAGTTTCAATAAGTTCTTCTGTTTCTTCATACATTTCCTCCATTTCTGTGTCTGTAAATTCTATCATTGGTTCTTCATCAAAGGACATACCTTCTTCTTCAAAAAACTCTTCGGAAAATGTAAAGTCTCCTGGAGTTGTCTCCATTTCAAATTGAGGAGCTTCAGCAAAAATAAATGTCTCTTCCTCAAAGGTAAATTCCTCTATATCTTCAAAGACTTCTTCTTGTAAATCTTCAAAAATCTCATTTATTTCATCTTGAACAGATTGATCTATGGGTTCTGATTCGTATGTAACTGTAAGAGAGGGTTCTTTTAAGTCTACTGAATAATGACTTGCGCTATTGGAAGTGTCTGTAAAATCATATCTTACATTAATATCAAAATCTGTCTGAGTATTTCTGGATAGAGATAAGGTGTCAGATCCAGATTGATAGCTACCACAGTTGATACTACCACAACCAGTAGAACTATATATTCGAATTTGTGTTGTTGTTTCACCATCTGCTCCAGTTATTGTTACTTTGGAGGTGGCTGTAGAATTATAATTATTCCAATGCCAATATTTAAATGAGTGATTAGTAGTAAAGCCATCTTGTAATTGAGCTTCTGTTAAATTTGCGTCGTCTTTTAAACTTACATCGTCAGACTTAATATATGTATTATTAACAGCGGCAACAGTACTATTACCATGCCTTTGAGTAGCGGTACCAGACCAACCCGTGGAGAAGTCTTGACTAATTAAATTATTTGTTGTTGTGTCTTCTGCTGAAGTTGTAAGGGTTAACATCATCAGCAAAATTGTTAATACGATAAATCGCATAAGCCATAACTCCTATAAATATTATTAACCAAATCATCTGGGTTTATCTTTAGTTTCTTCTTTAATTTTATCTGCTTCTATAGCTTCGAATTCTTTAGTCATTTCTATTTGTTCTAATGCATCAGCTTTTTTTCTCTCATCCATACGTTTAACATAGACTTTATAGTCTGGTCTTTCGTGATCATATTTAGACCATAATGCTTTTGCTTCTTTACCAATACGGCCATCGATTGGACAAGGCGTACCTGCTTGTATCATTGATTCAAACACACGCTCATCCTGGCAGAGTATAGCAACAGCTGCTACTTTCATACCAAAGTCGTTTAAAATTCTTGCTAATTTTAATCTTTCACAATTTTTATCTATAACGTGTTTTCCACCAGATAAACCTAAACCAAAAGTTTGTATCCCTGCAGAAATTCCTACAGCACATACATCTTGTGTCATGGCGTTATACGATGGAGCTGCCGCTTGCGGTGGTGAAGATCTTATATCTGAATTTGTAGTATTGTTAGTTGTTGATGTAGATTCAGAACCTGTTTCGTAGGTAGTTGTAGTAGTTGAGTCGTACCCACCTTCAATTGCAGTGTTAGATCCAGAGACGTTAGTTTGTGTAGTGTCTGGATATGCTGGTACAAATAAAGCAAATAGAACTAATAGTATAATTAGTATTCCTGTAAAATAATAATTCACTTCACCTCCTATTGACACGATTCACATTCTCCAGTCTCGTCAACAACAAGACCTTCTGACTCATCTTTTACTTTACGGCATTTACAATTATTACAAGTACAGGCACCATATATATCCCCATGCTCCTTTTTACTGCAGTGGCAATCACAATTACAATCTTTGCATTTAGTCATTTAATAGCTTCCCTGCACTCTGGACAAGATTTTTTATACCATAAATGTGTGCCGCAGTGGTCTATTTTGACAGGAGCTACTTCTTTTGCGCCTTCTTTTTTAGTTTCTTCTGCGTCTTCTTTTTTAGTGAAGAGTTTTTCCCATATAGATTTAATCCATTTAATCATTTTTCTTTTCCTCAATGTTATAGAAGAACCTATCGGTATCTTCTGTTTTCCACTTACCTGTGTCTTCAACATTCCAATCTGAAGTTTGAACCTTCCAATCTGGTACTTCATCCTTTACCGTAAACGAAGGGATATCCCAAAGGATACGATTGTTAGGTTGTGCTGCATAATTTCCATCTTCGAGAGCGAGAATGTGAGCGCACTTATGTTCATGCGGTATTTCAGAATGATCTGTGTCTACTATATTACTCTCTGGGTGTGCCCAGTCAACAGTAAAGAGATAAGCTCCTGGATGAGTTTTCTTATCTTTTCCAAAAAACTTTCCGGATTGCCCGTCTAGGATATCAAAAGAAGTAACGCTAGGATAGTAACTAAAGCAATTCCACAGCTCCAGCTCGTCAAGTCTATATCCAGGAACTTCTTTTGCGTCATAACCTCTTTGAATGAAAGCAGAGATCGGTAGCCGATAGAATACAGCACCGTTTTCCATAATTGCATGAAAGAGTATAGGACGCCCTGTAATCGATGCCAGACCAAAGATAATACAGTCTTCAACTTCTCCATAGTGATCTTTAAGATCATAGAGATACTCTCTCCTGATCTGTGCGTAGGTCACAGGAATGTTTGCATTCAAATAGGCCATCGGTCATATATTTTCTAGTTTACTAAAAAATATATAGCAATAACTACTACTACTATAGCAATAGATATCTTCGGATGAGCTTGTGCTAATGCCCATACTTGTTTTATTTTTTCCATAGTTTTTCTCCTTGTTTATTTTATTGTACCCCAATTTGGTCCAGATTCATAGTCTACTTTATTAGGAATTTCAAGAGAAACGGCTTCTTCCATCATCTCTTTTATCTCTTCTGCATGGGCCGGACTAGCCACAGATATATCTAGTTCATCGTGTACTTGTATATGTGGTATTACCCCTAAATTAGAATGTAATTCAATCATCGCTTTTTTTGTCATGTCAGCTGCGCTTCCTTGAATTAATTTATTTAAAGCTTTGTATGTGTATGCACGTTTAATTCCTGGTCCGTGTTCCGCGAGCGCTTGTTCGTGAGGTAAGGCTTTATGTATCCCGAACTGATTTGGTTCCCATAATGGAAATCTACATAGTCTTCCAAGTAGAGTTCTAATTTTTCCAGAACTTTGAGCACGTTGCATCACTGCATTCATAAGTTGTCTAACAAAAGGAACCTGGTTATGATATTTTTTAAATAAGTCTTCTGCAGATTCTTTATTAATTCCTAATTCAGCTTGTAGCTTATTTTTACCCATCCCATAGAACAGACCAAGGTTTATAGTCTTGGCCTGTGTTCTAGGTATATCTGCCATCTCGGATACAATGCTGTGAAAATCTGCTTCTCCTTTTTTATAGGAGTTTAATACTTCATCAATTCCCATAAGATTCTGGAGTGTTGCATAATGCACTACAAGTCTTGGTTCCTGTTGGTTATAATCAAAACAACCCCAAGTATGTTTTTCTTCTGGTAAGAATAGTGATCTAATGGCTGGTCCAAGTTCCTTGTTCCGTGCTGGAATCTGCTGTAAATTTGGATTAGAGTAAGAAAATCTTCCGGTTACTGTTCCACCATTATCTCCTCTAAGTTGGTTTATTTCTGCATGGATACGACCCTTGTAAGAATGTTTTAATATGGTATCAATGAAAGTGGTATGGGCTTTATTTATTTCACGAGCCCGGGTTATTAATTTCACCAGTGGGTGGGGGTGATTTTGAAGGAAATTTTTTGTAAATGAAGGAGAGCCGGTCTTTTCAGTACGATCATAAGGTAAGTGAAGTTTATCAAAAACTTTGGCAATCGATCTTGCTGCCCATATTTGGGTATCTATGCCTGTTTCTTTTTTTATTTGGTATAGTGCTTGCTCTTCTTTTCCAACTAATTTGGTTTTTAATTTATGAGCGTTTTCACTATCTACTCGAACTCCTAAAAAACGCATGTCAACCAGACAAGGAAAAAGATTAGTTTCTAAGTCAAAAATAGATTCTAGATCTTGATGAGCAATTTCTTTTTTTAATTCTTGCCATAGGTCTAATGTTATTTCTGCGTCTTTTTCCGCATAGGTTCCTACATATAGGGCTGGCAATTTATACATTTCAGCTTTAGCATCGACCCCCCAACTCTTCGCAGCTTCATATAATTCTGTTTCATTCTTTCCTTTTCCAGTGTATCTTTTAGCGCAGTTGTTTAAGTCATAACGCATTTGATTCTCATCTACTAAAGCTGATGCAATCATCGTATCTATAATTTTTCCTTCAATATTTAATCCTAAAGATTTAATCCAACACACATCATACATTGCATTATGAAATATTTTATCTGAACTAGTATTTAAAACATCTTGAAACCACTTTAAAACTAGTCTTCGATCCATGTTACCCCCACCTTCATGAGCAATAGGATAATAACCACACCAATCTTTAACAGCAACTGCTATACCCACTACTTCTCCATTCTTAATAATGGAACCTGATCCCATTTTAACTAGGCCTGGGTCCTTTGTTTCTAAATCAATTGCAATTTCATTATGCTTTGATAAATCAGGAAACTCTGTAGGTGGTGTCCATTCTGTTTGTGGTTTAAAAAGGGGTATTTGCATCATTTCTTATCCATCTTTTTTTTCCTTTTATCTTTAATACTATTTTGTAAGTCCTCACTAAAAGAATTAATAGGGTTTGTATGCTGCTCCTTTTCTTTTCTTTCTTCTGTTTGTCTTCTTGATTCTTTATAAGATTCTTCTAATTCTTTTTTCTCTTTCTCAGCTTCTTCTAAGAAATCTTTTTTCTCTGGATAATCTCTATCGATAGCCATCTGACAGTAATGAATTGCTTTTTCCAAATCTTGCTTTTGTCCTTTCTGCTTGTGCCTGCACAAATATTTTATAGCATTCCCTTCTGCAAAAGGCAAATTATTTTTATTTATAAACTCTGATGGCTGTATAACCATCGATTGATAATGAGATCCTCCTACTTGTTTTTTATATACCTCACTCATATTCTAAATGCCTTATAAATATCTTTGGGTTCTACTATATGTAAATGTTCCTTGGTCCTTGTTGCGCCAACATAAAATAAACGATTAACATCATCAGGAACTCTTTCATATTCTCTTAAAGTTTGTCTACTTAAATCAGTTAATAAAATCACATTATCTGCTTCTCCTCCTTTTACTCCGTGAATCGTGGACAATAATATTCTAGGTTTTTTATTAAGTTGTTCTCCGTTCTGTCTCATTTTTCTAATATAGTTTACTTTTTTAGAAGGTGCATTATTGAATGAGCTATACCAGACATCGTCTACCATTAGTCCATATTTATTTTTACATTGTTCCAAAGAGTAAAAATTATCTTTATTTAAAAGTATTAAAGATTTTTTATTTGCATGAGATTCATCCATATAACTATAAATTCTTTTTATTCTTGTATAATCTAAAGCTTCACCCTTTCTCCAAGACTCCCAGTCAGTAATAGCTTCGTATAAATCTTGTTCGTATGATTTTTTAAATTTATTTTTATAATATAATCCATTTTGATATATAGTATTTTCAAGATCATCCAGCATAGAACGAGTTCTAGTAAGCACTAACCATTCTCCTTTAGACATATCAATGTGTCTAAAATCAGAATAAGTAGATAATTTTCCTTCAACAGTTCTAGGATGCCATTTTTTTGGAATTCTATTACCTACTTTATTTATAATTTTCATTGCAAATTCGTGTACTTTAGCTGGAATTCTATAGGATTGGGTTAGTTTAATAAATTCTCCACCCAATGTTATAAAACTGTTAACATCTGCACCGGCCCATTTAAAGATAGCCTGATCATCATCACCTGCAATATAATTATCGGGGGATTTATTCCATATGGTTTTAGCCATATCCCATTGCATTGAAGATAAATCTTGTGCTTCATCAATAAATACTACGTCAAATTTAGGACATGTATCCGATTTAGTAAAATCAATAATCATGTCATTGAAGTCAATTAAATTATATTCTTTTTTATATCTCTCTAATTCGTTTGCTATGATTTTAAGTTTATCAAATTCTACATCCTGGGTATGTTCTTTAAGATCATATTGTTTTCCCAAGGAAATATTTCTTAATTTTGATAATTGTATAATTCTTAAATAATCACTTTTAGTAGAAAAAATTCCATTCATATCCATTTCATTATCTTCATAGTCAACTGGGAATGCTAATTTTTTTCCCAGATCTTCATAATGTCTTCTTTGCATTACATTATCTTTTTGAATTCCTAATCTTCTAAAAGCTAAAGAATGAAGAGTTCTAAAATAGGGTAGATCATCTTCGGTTAAGTTAAATTTTTCCATCGCCCTATCTCTAGCTTCATAAGCAGCTTTTTGAGTAAAAGCAAAATATCCAATTTTATCTGGATCAGTTTTCTTTAAATATTTATCTACTAAATTTAAAAGAGTTGTGGTTTTTCCTGTACCTGGGGGTCCAATGACAATAGTTTTCATTTTATTTTCCTAAAAAAATTTCTCCAGAACGCAGATCGAATAATAGATACTACTGTAAAAATCAAAGCGATTCCTATACTATCTAAAATTGTTGGATGTAGTCCAAAAAATGGAAAAATATATAATTGAATTAGGATTGCTAGTATTAAACCACTTCCTACATCAATAAAACTTTCAATAAAGCAACGTTTAAGCATTAAAAATTATCTTTCGGTTTAAGTTGTTTTGGTTTATAATCTTCTACTTTTTTTTCGAAAGAATTTACAATGGTAACAGTGGGTCTACTTTTTCCTAATATAATTCTTTCCGTAGTACAGCTACAATGTTCTTTTAACATTTGACTTGTTTCTTGAAATTTAACATCCCATCTTCTTCTTTGAAGAAATCCATAAAAGAAAGAATCGAAAAGAAAATAATGTTTTCCATTTTCTGTGAATACACTTCCTTTTTTAATATCTTCTCTTTCAACAGTGGTAGAAGTTCTATTAGTGCAAAATTCTTCTAAATGATTTTGTAATTGATCTTTTTTAGATGTTCCTTTAGGAGGAGAAATAATTTCACGCATGCTAAGTAGTTGATTTACAAGGATTTTCCAGTCTTTTAGTTTCATACTAGGTGGATATATTCCTATCCCTGCAATGCATGCTTCTTCAAATAAAGGTTGCTGTCTTAAATATTTAGCGCTTGGAATTTTTAATCTTTTACCATCCACATTTAAATAATAATAAGGTTCTTCTAATTGAATTTCTTGTAGGTCGCTTAAGTCTGGAAATATCATTTGAGAACCTATTCCAAATTGTCTGGTTTTACATAATTGCTTATCGCAATGATTACACATAGGGACATCATTACACTTCCATCCCCAATCTTTCTTTTCATGTTGATTTTTAATTATATCAATTTCTCTTTGTTCTAAATCACCAATAATATAATTTTCATGAAACCACGAAATTTTTTCTTTCCAATTATTTGGCCATTTCTTTTTAGCATAAACTCCAAAATGAAATAAAACTGCATTTCTACCGCCTTCTCCTATTTTTTCTGCCGCTAAAGTTTCAATACATGGAGGCCCGTCAGAGAATTCTGATGCGGGCCTCTCTAGTTTTATAGAACCAACATCTAGTTGTTTTACATTATTATAGATTCTATAAAATTCTTCTAAATTTGCTGCTGTTCCGTCTTCTTTAAAGGCATATCTTGTTGTGTCATCTCCATTGAAGTAAGGAAGATTTAAAAAGTTTCCTGTATCTTCTTCTGATTTTAATTCTATTTGTTTTGGAAATACTTCTGCATTTCCAAATCCTAATATTGCTTTAATTTGATTTAATTTATCTCTCATTATTTTAGCTTCTATATTATTCTCTGAAAATAAAAATATGTGAGCCCCTCCAGATTTAGATCGACATACTACTAGAGGTAATTTTAATAATTTAATTTTGTTTAATAATTTTTGATGATCAAATCCGGCATAACTGTCCACATCTATACATCCCCATTTACATGTATCTTCTTCATTAATAGGTATTATTCCTAGACTTGGCTCAATCCCTTGTAAGTGCTTGCGCCAAAGATCATCAACAACTTTTTCTCTTTTGACAAAAGATTTAGTTTTTAATTTAACACCATTTTTAGGAACGGTGTTTATGTATGTACACCCATGGGCTCTATTAAGCCCTCTAAATATTTCTATAAATTTTTCCATATTATCATTCAGTTAAAAGGCGGATCCACTCTCGCTTCGCCGCCTTTCGTTGCAACCATTCTCTATTCGAGAATTAGGTTAATATGGAACGTCCGTTTTAGGTTCTTCAGTACCATGTTTAGCTTTAATTTCGCCTTTCGATACTCTTTCAGCGAAATTTTTTGCTATTGCATATACTGATTTATCTTCAATAGGACCAACTTTAGACACATCCCAACCAAACCATGTTCCTTTGTCATTAGACATCTGAACAGTTTTTAGTTTATAGATATGACTATATGTAG
>VTLG01003276.1_pt1 | contig 10802 bp, 12 predicted proteins | sample 4694571 | NCBI WGS metagenome assembly VTLG01 (sample SAMN12604809, study PRJNA352737) | marine metagenome | biome: ENVO:00000447; feature: ENVO:00000209|ENVO:00000569|ENVO:01000036; material: ENVO:00002151; isolation source: viral sequences binned using virsorter ... | reverse complement strand
GTTAGCCTTATCAACAACGAGTTGAAAATCCTCATCATCAAGGTCTTGAGCAGTTACTTGAGTACCTCTAGCATACTCTTTTACTGAGATTTCTGGTTCTTTAATAATACGAACCGTATCTCCTTGTCCTGATATTTCACCGAAATAATCAGAGTTGGTTATGTCTCCAACAACAGTACTTTTGCGAAAAGCAAGCTGTACCTGTTTGGAGTAGATTATTGGCGAAAAATTACCATTAGGTAAATTGCCATAACCTGACGTAGTTTGAAAAGCCATAATGTTACTCCTTTAGCTTTAATACAGATGCAAAGTACAATTTATTGTAGAGGCTAATTTAATTAAGGTGCAAGTAAAAGTGTATGCCTACACAGTTAAATGGGCTTAATCTTGTTAGGTTAGTCTAAAACTTACTGAGTTTGCCGATTTGTACAGTGTAAGTTGTCCAGTTGGGGTTACACTGTACCATAGATATATATAGTTATATCCATAAATTTTTATTTGTCAACACTTTTTTATCTAGCGTTTCCAGATATATCATAAATAAACTTGCCACTACGAATTGCTTCCATTATACTGTCTGCATTTTTTTCGTATTCTTTACTTGACATTCTGTTTACTTCTGATTCCTTTAAAAAAGATTTTGTTTCATCTGACTGTGGTGTGTTTCTTTCACCCTTAGTGTTTACAGATTTAGCAGCATCCTTTGTATTTATTTTTTTCTTACCTGTAATACCCATATCAGCTTTGTAAAGGTCTATTGCCCTTGCTGCTGAACGAGCATCGTTTTCATTTTCATACAGAGCGTCTTGTACCCACTTAGGTTGTGTATCTGCCCATTCGTGAAAATCGTCTGTATCTTTTATTTCATTAAAGTCGGGATGAAATTTTAACAATTCGTTTTCTGCTTTTTCACGTGTAACATTTTGTTGCATTTCGTCAAGTGCTTTTACACGTTCAGCTATAGAATCGGACTGCTCTCTAGCTTTTTTTATTGCTATACTTTCAACAATAGCCGCTACATCAGGATAACGTGCAGCCCATTCATCTATATCTTCCTCTGATTTAGGTAGCTTAATTTCTTTTTGTGTTGTTTCTGAAAGTTGTCTTTTAAGATCGTCAATTTGTGTTTGTACTTCTTTGTCTTTTTCCTGCATATGTCTACGCAGGTCTCCGTAGCGTTTTTTAAAAGTTTTTTCTTCTCCTGTAACTTCTGGTTCAGCTTCTTTAACAGCTTCTTTTGCTTCTCCATTGTGTTCAGCAATAAGTTCTTTAAGTTCTTCCTCGTCTTTTTTTATTTTTTCTTCTTTACTTCTTCTGTTAGCTAGTGCAACTTTCTTTACAGGTTGTGTCATTTGCACTGGTGTTTCTGTTGTTTCTGCTACTTGTTCATTCATTGTTTTCTCCTTTTGGGGTAACTGTAGTCCACATTATGTGGGGAGTTAGTTGCCAATGGGGTGTTGTGTTATGGGTAATCTTTCTTCATTAAACCGCCTTTTTTAAGACCTGATATGCCATAGTCTCTTACGTTAGCTGCTTCTTTTTTATTTTTTTCTTTACTTTCCTTTGACTCTTTTTTTTCTGCTTCTTCTCTTCTTTTTCTAAATCTATCTCTATCTTTTTTATCTACTTTACTTATGTTACGTTTTCGTTTTTTCTCTGCATCGTTTTCTCTAGCAGCACTATTAACTCTTCTTACCATATCTCGTTTTTGCCTATCGCTCATGGCTTTTCTGTTTGTTCCTTCAATAAGTCTACTTGCACCTTGTGTATTATCTCCTTGAGACAAATTAGGTAAATCACTTTTTATTTCTGTAAAAGCAGGTTCTGTAGTATTGGGTTGAACAGAAGGTACAGACGGTCTTTGCATACCTTGAGTGTAAGACAATTCATCTGGTAAAGGTGGACCTGAAGGTAATGAACCTACAGGTGTTTGTCCAAACTGTGCAGATGGTAATGAACCTACAGGTGTTTGTCCAAACTGTGCAGATGGTAATGAACCTACAGGTGTTTGTCCAAATGCCATAGGTTTAGGTGGTGATATATCATCATACGTAGAACCTTCAAATGGATTTGGTTGTGCGGTAGTTTGTAAATCTTCTAATGAAGAAGCATCGTCTATTTCTCCACCTAATCCTGCAGGTCTACTAGGTGGTGGACTTGATCTTTCAACTGCTCCCTCTCCTTGCAATCCAAGAGCTACTTTAGCTTTTCTTCCTAGCTCTATACCTGCATCTTTATATACATTACCAATAGCACTAATAACGGTTGGAATATTTTTAACTGCATCAGGTAATGCTTCTAATAAATTATCTAAATCTTCTTTAAGTCTTGCAGGTCTACCTGCTAAATCTTCTTTTGCCATACCTGCACGTTCTTTAAAAGACAAATCAAAATAGGCATCTCTAGCCTCTTTACCTGTTTTACCTACAAATCTAGGGTCTCCTGAATCTTGAAGATTTTTAATGTCTTTGTCTATTTGAGCATCCCTTGAGGCTTTACGTTCTGCTTCTCTTGCTTTTTTTCTGTCGTCTTTTCTTTCTGCTTGCTTTCTATCTGCAGCACTATCACCATCATCAGGTGTAGGGTCTGGACTAGGTGCAGGTGTGGGTTGGTCTCCTTCAGGACCATAAGGTGTTACACGTGTAAGTCCTGTCGTACTTTCCATAGGTCTACCCATGTAGTCTTCTAGTTTATATACAACTTCACCTTTTTTATTTTGGTAAGCTACTCGACTTGGAGCATACGGATTGTCTCCTCTACCTGCCTCATAACCCATCATTCTTTCAAAGTCTGTTTGTTGTGGTTGTTGCGGTGGTATTTTTACACCGTCTGGTGGTGTTGGTAACATAGGCATACCATACTTATCTCTATAGCTTCCTTGAGTACCTGTTCCACCACCAAATCCTGCTAACTGACCTACTGCACTACCTATAGCATTTGCTTGTTGATTTGTTGGTCCTTGATTAGTATTATTATCAGGACCTAAAATAGCACCGCTTTTAACCCACTCTCCATCAACAAGTTTAAAATCTATACCAAGTAACCTTGGTTTAGGATTACCATATTTATCTACCTCTATAGGTCTTTCAATCCACCCACTTCTTGTTGCAAACCATTCAAAACCTTCTTTTGGTTCTCTAGGTGGTGGAGATGAAATAGATGGGTTATTCATAAAAGGTGCAGAAACATCCGTACCTTCCTGTGCATATATAACACCGCCCTGTGCCATTTCTGGTGCGTCATCATCATCATCATCGTCATCATCCTCTATTATTTCAATGTCAGGTATACCAAAGTCATCTGGAAGTGTGGCTTCTTCCGAATTACCCATCTGACCCATTTCTTCCATAATCTTGAGACCCATTTTGGCTTGTTGTCTCATTTCCATAAGTTTACTAAGTCCTATATATCTTACAACGTCAGCAGGAAAAACAAACTCACCCTCGCTTAACATAGCAGGTACATCATCTCTAACTTCCTCTTTCATTGAACCTGACGGTACATCATTACCCGATACAGGGTCAACTGTACCACCCTCATCACGGAGACCACCTTCTTGAAATCCCTTTATGCCACGACCTCTAAGTATATCTTTTTTTGTTACTTTGCCGTCACCAGTTAGGTCAGGAAAAGAACCACCCTCACTCATAAATGCCATTTTCATTTGTTGATTTAACATTGCACCACCTTTGTTTAATTCTTTGCCAATTTTTTCAGCCATTGCTATTTACTTCATCCCTTAGTCTTTTGAGTCTACGCAGTGCCAAAATACATCCTTGTGCTCTATGCACAACTATCATATTATCAGCCTGTTCAACAACACGATGTTGTTCATTTATTAAATAGTCTAAATAGTTACTGAACTGTTCCCACTGCTTGTGGTTGCCCACCAGTGTCTTGAGCTTGTTCAGGTACTCCCTGTTGCTGTGCATTGCCTGTAAATCCTTCTTCTTGAGGTGTTGGAGCAATGCCAGTACCTATAGTACCACCACCTGCACCTGTTGGGTCATTCGGGTCTGCTCCTGCAGGTACGCCCTGTTGTGGCGGTGGTGCAGGTTGTTGAAACTGTTTCATAAGCTCTGCCTGTACAGCAGCCTCATTCATATTATTTGTAACTTTATCAGGGTCTAAGTCCATAGACTTTGCAATCTCGCTAATAATATATTGAAACTTAGCAAAGGGTGCAAGTGCAGGATTAGCTGCTACAGTTAAAAACTGCATTAATCTCTGACTACGTACCTCATTAGCCATTAAACTTTCTGTACCACGTGCTTTAACTTCTAAGTCACCCTTTATTTCAGGGTCAAAGTCAAACTGCATATTAAACTGAAAGAAACCCTCGCCTAGTGGTCTAAGTAAATAGTCATCTATGTTTTTTATAACTGTTTTAATGTTACCACTAGCAGCGTTCATTAACATAGATATACCACTAGCTGTTCTACCTACCCCTGTAACACCTGTCTGTCCATGTGCAAAGGAGGGCAGTCCTGTGCTTTCATCTGAAAGTTGTCGTGCCTTGTCAAAAAGTTGCATATTTTCGTTACTTACATTTGGAAACTTTGTTCCAAAAATTGCTTGTCCGGGAGCACCCCCTTGTCTTCTAAAGATTTTTCCGGGATACACACTAAGGTCTTGTCCGGGAACTAAGTTTGTTTCATCTACCTCTATAAGTAAATTACCCGACAACACAGCATTGTCTACAGCCATACGCATAAATCCATTCATCAGTGTTTGGGTATCGTCCATATTTTCTGCAAGACCCACACCAAAAAACGAATACGGATTTAACTCATAGGGTGCAGACATGTATGGTATTTTCATAGGCTTGAATGGATTAAGTACCATGCGTAAAAGTTTATTATTACAAATCCAAACATTAGCTTGTAATTCATCAAATGCCTCCAACTCTGAAGGTATTTCAACACCCTCATTTTGTAGCAACTCAATATCTACCATACCCCAATATTCAAAAACTTCAAACCTGTCTATGCCGTAGTCCGTAGAGTAATCAGATAGATCATCTTCCCAATATTGTTTATTATAGTTTTCTCCCATTGCAATACAGTCATTTATAACTTGACTTCTAAAGTAGGGTCTCTTTTTTAAAGCACGTAGTTGTGATCGTGACATCTTGTGTCGTTCAATAACATACGTAGCTTCATCCATATTGTTTGCATCGGGGTCAGGAAAAAAGTTCCACACAGATACGTGAGACAGTTGTGGTATTGTTTTAAAGATAGGTTCATACTCACCCTCATCATTCCAATGCGGATATTCTTTATCTATAGCAAATGGACCTTTCATTACCCCTGTGCCAAACAAAGACATTTCAAAGGCTGTATTACGCAAGTGTTTATTTGCACCTGACTCTTGCAACTGGTCAAGTATTTTCTTTTCCATTTTCTTAGCAGCAATCATGGAAGGACTAAATGTTATAGCTGTTGGTGTTTGACCTGCACCCTGTTCTAAACCATTTACATCTTTTAATTTTTCAGAAAGTGGTCCTAGACTTTCCATTAAACTTTTTTCAGTAGCACCTGCAGGTATATCTCTTCCATCTCCTGCAAACCCATATGGACTTTCATCAGGCTCTTGTTTTATTTGTTCTGGTTTTCTTGGGTCAAAGTTTACATTTTCAACTACGCCTTCAGGTAATTCTGTAGGCTCTATAGTTAAAGGAAACTTATTACCTGCAAACAGTACATCTGCTATTTGTCCGTAAGACGCAAGGGTTTTAGTTTTAGTTGTTTTTATAAAAACTCTTGACTTTTCAGCTTCAGTAAATTGTACATCTGAACCATATATGCCTCTGTAGTTTTTATATGCCTTTAACCATCGTGTTTCATCATTCTGTCTATAATCTTCTGACTTTTTATATTTAGACATTATAAAGGGAATAATACCCTCTACATCTTTGTCCTGTTGATTTTCTTCCGATATATCTCCTAGTGAGATTGCATCGTCTTCTATCATAATTTCATTTTCTTCTGCCATATTAATATCCAAATGTTGCGTCAGCTATCGCCATACCGTTAGGTCGGGAAGCATGGGGGTCGTAATCAAATATACTAAATCTTGGTCTTGACATTATACCATATCGTAAAGCGTCATACAAGTGGTCTTCTGATGTTGTATCCACATCTTCTGGATTTTTTTTGTCTAGTGGTATTGCAGGAAGTTGAGAAATAAGATTTGTACAGTTATTAAAAAACACCAAACGAGGTTCTTCGGTAAAGTCATCCACTTGTAACCTTCTATGTATTTCGTTTTTACCTGCAACTCTACTTCCTTTACTTCTGTCGGACGGTCTCCATCTGCAACCTCTAACTATCATCTGTTCTGCCAAAGATGGACCAGTATCCCCACGTTTATGCCACAAGCTGCTATCAAGAACACCGTAACGAATATTTCCATCACCTGATTCTAACTCCAGTACCATATCTGCTAAGTCTGTAGCAAGTACCTTTGAAACATAGAGTTCTCTATATACCACAAGTTGCTCACTAGGATTAACAGCAATCCAAACAACTGCAGACTTACTTCCGTATCCATAGTCACATGCTCTAAATTTAACCCAATTATTAGGTATATCATAAGGTTCAACAACATGTACGTTACGATTAAACTCTGTAAACGCTGCTCCCTCTTTAATATCCCAATCGCCCTCAAGAAGCTGTCTTCTCTGTTGTTCAGGAAGGGATAAAAGCATTGCTTCATAATCGCCTTGCTCTGAGAGATACGGATTGTCCATAAGTCTAGCAGGTATAAATCTCCGTTTAAATAGTGCCTTCCCTGCTTTGCTATGTCCTTCAGGGTATCGTAATACTTTGTTTGTTTCAATATCTGTTGCCTCAAAGGGTTTACCTGCAGGTGCAGGGTCAATAAACATTTTTTTTACCCAACCGTGACCTCTACCTCCGGGATTTGTTGTCGCTCTCATGTACACTGGCAAGTCGGCTGATGTGCTTCTAAGGCGTGATCTCATGTAATTCCAACTAAAAGGTGTAGCCCACTGTGTAAGTTCGTCAAATCCTATCCAACTAAAAGCAAGTCCTTGGTATCTAAGTACATCATCATCTCTGTCGAGATAGGAAAGCCACAATCGAGCACCAGACGGTGCTACCCACTGCATTTTTCTTTCTGACCATTTTATTCCCTTCCAAATTTTTGGGTAGAGTTCTTGAGACTTGAATATAAGTTCACGTAACTCTTCCGTAGTATGGCGTAAAAGCAAACCACTAAAACTAGGATGACCCATATATCTAAGTGGGTCTGCAAGCATTGCATAAGATTTGCCGCCACCTGCACTGCCTCCGTATAAAACCTCTCGCTCACCTGCTGCTAAGAAATCTGTCTGTGGTCCTTCATTAGGTTTAAATATAACATTACGTGTTTCCTCAATAGGCGTACTAGTTAATTTAATGTGCGTGGGAGATTGTTTCTTTTGCTCCTGTTCTTTGAGTTTCGATTTTTTTCGCCTTGGCGATTGCCTTTTCCGCATACTCTGCCCACTTGCGGATGCTTCTAGCTTGGTCCTTACGCTGTCGTTCATTATCTACCCTTTTTCTTAAACCTACATGAGAAATGTATCGTCCTGTTTGTGTGGTAAGCCAGTTTGCTACTTCTCTGTAAGAATACTGTTTTAAATAGTCTCTTGCCATTTCTAATTTATCTAGTTCATTAGGTAAGGGCTGTAGTATGTCAGGGTCAGTTTTGTCTTGTTCGTATCCAAAAGGAACAGTACGTGCTATTCGTGGTATAGCCAACCACTCCACATCTTCTTTAACATCTAAAGGCTGTGGCAGTTTCCACTTGCCTAAACTTTTAATTGTCATCATCTTCCTGTTTTTTAGGTGGCATAAGCATAACACCGCCAGATGATTCTACTTGTATCTTTTCAGTTTTAATTAAACCTGTTCTGTCCAAGAGTTCTTTTGCTGCTGCCATTTTATCTCGTATACCTAGCTCTGTGGGGTCATACAGTCCACCTGCAAGTGCTACAGCAGCTTTGGGTGCATTACGTGCCATGTAGGTTTGTGTAGCGTCCATAATCTCGTCCTTGAGTGCCGTTACAATGTCATTAATAGCTGTGCCTTTAGAATAACCTGCTAACTGTTTTGCTTTACCTGCATCTCCGTTAGCTTCCTCAAAAAGCACCTGTAAAAATAACTGTTGTTTTTCTGTTAATTCTCTTGCCATTATATTTCCTCACCCAGTATTATTTCTTGGCACATTGGCAGTGCAAAAAATATCTGTGGTGTAGCCCTAGCAAATTCTGCTCGTTCTATGGCTACTGCAAAACACTCTTCTTTTGTAGCATAATAATCGTCTACATTTTTACTTGTTACAACTAAACATGAATTAGCGTACATGTTACCGCATAGCATTACTATTGTCATCCACATATCAATATATCCCACTTAATTCAAAATGTGGACCATCTATAAATGGTCTACGTCCTTCGGCTCTACGTGTATCTATGTAGTCATTCATAGCTGCTTCCATTGTCATATTACAAGTACGCAAATCGTTAATATGCCAAGCTGCTCCCCAACGTACAGGTACGTCCTCAAGCTTTGCAGCTTCCATCATGGCATCCGCTATATCGTCATATAGGTTCAGTTCCCATGAAGCCCTCCCACTAACATAAGCCATTAAATCTACAGCTAGTCCATCTAGGTGTTTTGATTTCATGGTCTGTGATGCTCCTTTGGCTACCAGTGCTTCCTGTTCCTCTATAGTACGCATACCACAGATAACGCCAAAGTCTATTTTAGTTAGGTCTATAGCTTTTTTAACAACTCGTACCATGTTAGGGTTGACACCTTCAAGTCTGTCTAAGCTTCTTTGTGAGAGAATAAATCCCATATTTTATTTCCTTTATATTTAATAGTAAAAAAGTAAGTGGGCATAGTAATAAAAATAATCCAAGAGCATTTCTTTCACCAGTCCAAGTTACGTAATCTAAATATCCTAAATCATTTATTATACCTGCTAGAGGTATCATTATAAACAATGATAAAAATATTGTCAAGATTGTTTTGGCGATAACTTTTCTAATAATTCTTTGTCTGCCTTTTCTTTACAGGGTACACAAACACTTTTTACTTTTTTCCATTTTTGCTGTCGGGTATATACTGAATATGTTTTTATTGGTGTTTTACACACAGGGCATGTGTCGGGCATTACTTTTTCTTTTTAACCATCCCCCCATAGAACATGCCAGTTTTACGCATGTCTGTCATACCACCTTTTTTCATTGTTAGTCCTGTTGTGGGGTTTATTTTTTGTTCCTGCATAGGCATCATGCCACCAACATTCATCTTCTTTTTCTTTTTAACTGCACCACCCTTATTCCAGTTATCTACGTCTTCCGTAATACTAAGACCATAACCTATTTCTCCATCACTAATAAGTTTTAATATATTCTTTTTAGTCATACCCTTAAAATTTTCTTCTATAGCTAAATCCCCAAAAAAATTAATAATTTGAGATTTAGTCATGCTTTTTAAAGATGCCATTACCTTACTCCCCCTTTTATTTTGTTATTCCCTTTTGTTTTTCGTATGTACGTAAGCCGCCTAACCCCAACATACCCATAAGTACCGTCATTAAACTTCCCATATCAAATGCAGGTATAGGCGGTATCTCTATTCCTGTAAGGGTTATACCGAATAGTATAAGCGGTGACAGGATAAAGTGATACAGTAAGGCTATACCACACACCCATCCTACAAAGGGTCTCCAACCGCCTTTAAACACGCTGCCGCTTGCTGCTTCGGCTTTGTTTATCTCTAGCTGTGCAAGCAGTGCCTGTTGAGCATGTGTGTCAGCCATTGTTGCTAATTCGTGGGCTAACTTAGCTTTCTGGTCTTTGTCCTCTATAACCTTATCTAGGATTCCTGATACTGGTCCTATAAGGCTAGTTAGTATACTCATTAGACATTAACAGCTATATAAATACACAAAGCAATAATAATTAGTTTACCATAGTCTAAATCCCACGCAGTTCCTTCACCACGTTCCTTAAAAAAAGTTTTTACACGTTCAAACATATATATCTCCTATTAACATTTACAGTCAGGATTGTTACATCCTTTGCCCTTAGAAGAGCTATTACCTGACAGATACCCTGCAACAATACCCACAATACCTGTGATACTCATCTGCAGTAGTTCAATTATATTAGCATCTAATGCACCGCCATGTGCGTTAGCCATCATAAATTCATCTATAACAATAAGACCCAACAAGCCCATCAAGCCTGTAGCCAATATCATCACGGTTAAAGGTTTCATTATTTCCATATTACTTTCCTTTTAAATTATCTACTATGCCATACTTAGCCCTAGATACATACCCACCTTGTTTCATTATACGTGGTTGCATAGGTTTAGGTATAACTTTAGGTGCTCTACTAGCAGGTACTCTAAAACTTTGTGGCTTTGGTCTTTGTATAGGTTTTCTTTGTATAGGTTTTCCTCTACCCATATTAGGTAACTCAAATACTGGTCTACCACCTCTACCACCACCTGCATCTGATTGTCTAGGTGGACGCACTACAGGTTTAGGTTGTTGTATTACTGCAGGTTCTGGCATTGCTCTTGTTGGTCTAACTGTAGGTGGAGCTTGTGGTGCAGGAGCAGTTGCTCTACGTCTACCACCCCTAAATCTTTTAAATCTTTGTGGCAAACCAATCATACGTTTAGGTCTAGGTGTTGTACCTGCTGTGCCTTTAGCTTTAGATGGTGCTTGTTGACCACTAGGCTTTGGTACGTGAGCCATACCTCTGTGGGCTTTAA
>VTLG01001551.1_pt1 | contig 10802 bp, 17 predicted proteins | sample 4694571 | NCBI WGS metagenome assembly VTLG01 (sample SAMN12604809, study PRJNA352737) | marine metagenome | biome: ENVO:00000447; feature: ENVO:00000209|ENVO:00000569|ENVO:01000036; material: ENVO:00002151; isolation source: viral sequences binned using virsorter ... | reverse complement strand
ATCTGTGGTCGTCAAACACAAGTTGTCGTCTGTGCTTGACAAAGTATGAACGTAAATTTCCACCCTTCCAATAGTTAGCATCTATACAGAAAGATTTATCTCTATCAACCACCCCATCCTCGACAATATCCTTCAGATAAATATTCTTATCTTTAGGCATCTCAAACGGAATGTTTGTCCAATACCATCTATCTCTTTTCTGTGCTGAAACTAAACTTGACGGAATCATAATGGGTTGCACACCAAGAAGATCAGAAATAATGTCTTGGTACTCTTGTTTCATCCTGACATTTTCCAATAAAAAAAATCTAGGCTTGATCATTTCTAGATGTTCCACCCATTTAAAAAACAGATTAGAGCGTTCACCATCAACCAAACCTTTTCCCTTTCCACTAAAGGATACATCTTGGCAAGGACTACCCCCAATCATCAAATCTATATCCATAAATGAATTGGGATTGAGATTATTAATATCACCCATCTGTATAGTATAAGGATAATTATATTGAGCAACAGCGATAGCATACTTATCTATCTCTGATGCTAGGTAAGTTTTTATAGGAATGTTTGCTCGTTCCAAAGCAACTTGTCCACATGACATTCCATCAAATGCACTATATACTCTCATCAGTTACATCCCTTTTCAGCTATTCGAATATCCTTCAAGCATTCTTTAGCATCTTCAAAGTTATCAAAATCATAAGATATAGTTCTTTTCCCCATGATATCATCAGACACTTGATACTCTGCTTTACCATCACGTGTACTATTCTTCATAATAACCCATTTATTTTTTAATGCGTTTTTATTTCCAATCTTTGCACCAGTTTTATACGTTTTCATTAGGCATATCCTTTCCTCTACTTTTTAAGAACTTATTTAATTCATTGTAGGTTGTAAAATATCTGTACCTACCACAATCGACTAGACGTTCAGATGTGTATTCATTTAAAAATTTAATAAAGTAAGTTTTGCCTACAATCTGAAATGCCAAATCTCTATGCACATCATACACATGAAAATGATTATTTAGATAGGGCATTACACCTTCTCCCTTTTTGATGCCAACTTGAGCAATATCTTATCTCGATTTCTCCAATAGTATGCCCTTTGAGCATCACCCTTTTGGAGTTGAGCAAAGATATCTTTATCTCGTTCAATCTTTGCTTCCTCGATAGTCATAGGTTTGCCGATACAGACGTGCTTTGAATTGACATAGTTTGAAACATACATTCCATTACTGTCAAACTTTTCTGCTTTAGGGTCATCAACAAACATTACACCTTCTCCTTCTTCTGATCAATGTACACACGAAAACACTTAGATTTGTTTAAAGGTTGACCACGAGTGTAATTTCTCCAAGATTCATGTTCCTCTAGTTTAGAATTATCAAGATGTTGTCCTCTGACTCTCATAGAGTATCGATCTGTATTCAAGTATCTCTTCAGTTGCTTAACCAAATCTCTACCTTCATAGTCATTAGGAATTTCAGAAAAATGATAACGTGGTGATGAATGAGATTGTTCGGCATAGATACTATGTATGGTATTCGACATACGTTTGATCTGTTCTCTCAATCCTTTAACTGTTGACTTTTCTTCAGACAATGCTTTTTCAAGTTTGAATACTTGATTGGAAGTTGCTTTGGGTTGTGGTTGTTCTTCACACATTTTTTTAAATGCATACCAAATGTGTTGATGGTGCATTTCATTTATATCAATGTATTCGTCTTTCGACTCGCTGTAATATTTGGTCATAGACCTACCTTTCTGTTAATTAAAAATTACTTCCTTTTATCATACATAAAACCATTGTCAACATCTTTTTTCCATTTTTTATTTTTTCTAGATTCTTCTTTCTTTTTCCTATTAGGTACATATTGTGTTCTTCTTCTAGATGATAATAATACTTTAGCTATCGGATTAATTATATTAGGGATTTTCATATAGGGTACTCTATAGGGTAGGGTTAAATAAGGTGTAATCGATTTGTCAACCCCTGTCAAGAAAAAAAATTACTTGACTTAAAAATAATTTCTGTGTTAGTGTTTCGCCATGACTAGAAAGTGGCTTAATTCATATGTTGAAGAGTTGACGTTACAACCATTTGGTTCGTTGCGTTTGGATTGTCCAGTTTGTCAGAAGAAGAATACTTTTAGTGTTCGGGATGATGGCTATGAAAGAATGTATAATTGTTTCTATGCGAGTTGCGATACTAAAGGCAGGACAGGCAAGCGTTTGACAACATCCAATGCAACGTCAGTTCTGCAGCCCATCAAGCCAACTTCAAAACCTAAACCAAAAGATGTACCTTTTGAAATCCCAGATACGTTTGTTCCTTTGACACGCAATCAGAAAGCAGTTGATCTTGTTCGCAACAACCATGCATATTCTGCATATCTATCTAATGATGCAGAGATTATGTATGACATTCGTCAAGATCGTGTGGTGTTCCTTGTTAAAGATGATAAACAGATAGTGGATGCAGTAGGTAGATCATTAACCAATAGAAAGCCAAAATGGTATAGATATGGAAAATCTAATAAGCCTTTTTTATGTGGAGCAGGAAACAGTGTCTTTCTTGTTGAAGATTGTTTTTCTGCTTGCAGTGTTACAATTTTTTCAGTAACAGGGGTAGCACTTCTTGGAACAAATCTCTTGCAATCTCACATGGATGTGTTAAAACAATATAAAAAAGTAGTGGTGGCATTGGACAAAGATGCTACACTTAAAGCCGTAGAATTGTCACGCAAGATTTCACAGTTTGTGAACTGTAGCGTGGCTTTTTTACCAGAAGATTTAAAAAATTTAAAGGATGAAGAACGTGAACGAATCATTAGAAAATATATCGATTGATCATAAGGTCATAGGTTTTTGCCTTGACTATGAATTTTTTCATAAAATAAAAAATATACTTGACCCTACTATGTTCTCTGGTCAATTAAAGGAATTGTATACTACTATTATACACGCTCACACAACTTATGAAAAGAACATTTCTAAAGATGAATTGTATGCGTTGCACTTAGATAAAAATCCAGCAATGCCATCATCATCAAAAACAGAGATAATGGGTGTGGTGCAATCCTTGCCACCTGATGCTAACAACTTTGAGTTACAGATGGATGTAGTTAAGAACTTCTGGTTGCGTGACAGGGCAAGGTTAGTTGGTGAGAAAGCGATTGCCATCTTTACAGGAGAGTCGGAAGACTTTGGTGAGTTGCAACGTATAGTGGACACTGTTGAGGATGGTCGTATGTCAGATAAAGCCACGTATACGGAAATTAACAGTAATCTTGATGAGTTGCTCGATGAGGGAACAGGAACACCAGATTTTCCTTTTGATTGGGGTTTGCTGCAGGAATATATTGAGGGTTTGTGGCGAGGTAATCTAGGTATTATATTTGCCAGACCAGAAGTGGGCAAGACTACCTTCTGTTCTTTTCTTGCATCAAGTTATGTAAAGCAAAAAAAGAAAGTTGTGTATTGGGCAAATGAAGAACCTGCCCACAAAATAAAATTAAGAATAATTCAAAGCCACTTCAACAAGACTATCTATGAGTTGCATGAGCAACGTGACTCGTTAAGAGAAAGGTATAAGAACGAGATACAACCCTTTCTTTTTATTATGGATTCTGTTGGAACTTCTGTGGATGAAGTTAACGAATATGCCCAACTGAATAAGCCAGATGTCATGTTTTGTGATCAGCTTGACAAGTTTAAAGTGCGTGGAGAATTTGGTCGAGGGGATGAAAGGCTGAAGGAAATTTACGTGAGTGCCAGAGAAATAGCCAAACGTAATAACCTTTTGTTGTGGGCAGTTTCCCAAGCAAGTTATGAAGCACATGATCGACCATTTATAGATTATGCCATGTTGGACAACAGCAAGACAGGTAAAGCTGGTGAAGCTGACATGATTATAGGTATAGGTAAGACAGGTTCAAGTGAAGTAGAAAATAATGTACGTCATATCTGTATATCTAAAAATAAAATTAACGGATGGCATGGCATGATAAATTGTAACATAGATGTAACACACGGAGTATACTACTGATGAGTTTTTATATATTAGAAGTACCTTATGATTATGAGGATGAAGAGGAATTAAGTCCTATTATAGAGACAAGATATGCCTATCATAGATTTAATACTAAAAAGGAAATACTACAATATTTGAATAGAAATTTTAGACGAGATGATGATCGCAGAAAAAGACTTCCTTGCAGTACTCTAGCAGAATACACACAAGAATATCACTTTAACGTATATTCTTATACTGTGTTTAAAGATGATACTCCTGTATCTTATTGGAGTGAACAGAATGGTATACAGTAAAGAAGATGTGCCTAGTATAGAACAGCGTATTATACAGGCTACAAAATTAGCTGAAAAATGTGAAAGGGAAAACTTTCATAAGTCACAGTATAGTAATTCTAATGCTAGAGAAGTTGGGCGATTAAAAAAATTAAAAAAATTTGTGTCTGATGATAGGATAGAGGTAGCTGATTATGCTAATGGTTTGATCATTATAGATGATACATACATTGTAAGTCTAGCAAGTAATAAGTGGAGAGTAGCACAGAGAGATATATGGTATAGACACAAACCAAACGTACAACATTTTATAGATAACTATGTATTAAAGGACAGAAAAGATGATATATGTAACACTTGATGTAGAGACAACACATAAGGAGAAACCCAATGGTGGAACAACTGCTTTACCTTATTTTAATAATCGGCTTGTTAGCGTGGGCTACAAGTATATGGATAGCTTTACCAACTACCTATGCTTTTATCATTCTACTCAAAAGTCTGATCATAAGGGCAATGAAATACTTCAGGATGCTTTAGACAATGCAGACGTACTTATTGGTCATAACATTAAGTTTGATGTTACTTGGCTTAGAGAATGTGGTTTTAGTTATGATGGCTACCTGTACGATACTATGGTTGCTGAATATATTTTAGCTAGTGCTAGACGTTGGCCGCTTGCTTTAAAGGCAGTAGCTGAGAAGTATGGCACAGAAAAAAAGAAAGATTTGGTTGACGACTACATGAAAAGTGGTATAACCTTCTACGATATTCCTTGGGATATAGTTGAGGAGTATGGTAAAGCAGATGTAGAAGCAACAGAGAAGGTTGCTCTAGAACAACTTAAAGCCTTTGGCACAACATTTAAGGAATTATATAATGAACCGACAACTTTTGCCCACACTGCGACTGTCGTTTGAAATGACAGATGTTCTAGCTAAAATAGAACAGGCAGGAATAAAAATAAATCTAGACACTCTAGCAGAAATAAAAACTGAATACGAACAGGAGTTAAATCAAACCCAAAGAAGATTAGATGAGATAGTCTATTCTGTTATGGGGGATACACCTGTAAATCTGAACAGTGCAGACGACAGAACAATACTGTTCTATTCTCGACATGTCAACAGCAAGACTAATTGGGGGAGAATATTTAATATAGGACAGGAGTTACGTGGTGCAACTCGTAAGAATAAGCAACGTGTCAGGATGAGTAAGACTGCTTTTGTCAAGACAGTTAGAGACAACACTGTGATCAAACGCAGAACGAAAGGTTCTCAGTGTATCAATTGCTTTGGCAAGGGTAGGTATACTCCTAATAGAAAAGATGGTACTACAGGTAAGGCTGTACGGATCTGCAGATCTTGTGATGGTGCAGGGGTAATCTATCGAGAAGGTAAGGAAGTTGCAGGATTGAAGATCGTACCCAGAGGTGTTATGGATGTTGCTGCAGCAGGGTTTAAGACAGATAAAGGAACGTTAGAAGGTATGTTGCCAACTCTATCTGGAGTGGCATCTGAGTTTGTCACTCTGTATATTCGTTACTCTGCTTTACGAACTTATCTGAATACATTTGTGGAAGGAATGGAAAACAATGTTGATGCGAATGATTTTATACATCCAGAGTTTATGCAGTGCGTTACTGCTACAGGTCGTCTATCGTCAAGAAATCCGAATTTTCAGAACATGCCACGTGGATCAACGTTTCGTATTAGGAAAGTTGTGGAAAGCAGGTTTGAGGGTGGGTCGATCATTGAAGGAGATTATTCACAGCTTGAGTTTAGAGTTGCAGGATTTCTTGCAAAGGATAGTCAAGCGTATAAAGATGTAGAAGATGGTACAGATGTACATTCGTATACTGCATCTGTAATTGGCTGTGACAGGCAGACAGCAAAAGGACATACATTCAAACCTTTATATGGTGGAACTACAGGAACACCTGAACAACAGAAATACTACAGGGCATTTAAAGAAAAGTATTCTGACATTACAGATTGGCATGACAAACTTCAAAGGGATGCAGTTAACAAGAAACATATAGTGTTGCCATCTGGAAGAACATATTATTTTCCAGACACTAAGTGGACAAGGTATGGTACTGCAACTAACAGGACTGCTATCTGTAACTATCCTGTACAGGGATTTGCAACTGCAGATGTGTTGCCCTGTTGTCTGGTTGAATTAAGTAAACAGCTAGAAGGACTTAACTCACTTGTTTGCAACACAGTACATGATTCGATTGTGGTGGATTGTTATCCAAGTGAAGAAGAACAGGTAATAAACATTTTAAAAAAATCTATGTTGGGAGTTGCAAAAGAGTTAAAACTGAGGTACACCCTCGATTATGACATGCCGATTGGAATCGAAATAAAAAAAGGTGAGAATTGGCTTGACACTGATGTGGTTTACCCTGTATGATAGACTTATCGTTAACGTACTTTTAAAGGAGAATTTATTTTGAGTACAGAAATATCAACAGTAGACGACACTTTGGATGGCTTGGTAAGTGCTTTTTCCGAAGGTAACGAAGAGAAGTTAATGGCACTTACAGGGCAAGATGATGGAGCAATTAAGAATATGCTGCCAAAACTTGCAATCAACTATGATACTGACACAGAGGATGGCAAGTCCTTAAAGAAAGGTACTTGGCGAATCCAGCATCAGGGTAGGTTTGTCTATGCAGACAGTGTAGTTATCCGACCCTTTATGCGTACTTTCTTTTGGTCTTTATGGGATTCAGAAGAAGGTAAACCTGTGTCATCTTCAATACAGAAGACAGTAATGGGGGGTAATTTCCCAGATTCTGTAGGGGGTAATAAATGTGGTAGATTGCCAAAGGATGAAGTGGAAGCTTTAGCCGATGATGATCCTAGAGTTATTACTTCCAAGGCAGTGAATTGTAATCAATTGATTTACTGTGTGGTTACTGGAACGTTTAAAGATGCAGAAGGTGAAGAGGTATTCCTCGATGAAGAACCTGCTATGTCATACTTTAAGCGATCTGGGTTTATGCCTGTTAACAACTTTATTAACAACATAACCAGTGGAACTACTAAACGCATTATGCAGAAGGTAGAGATTACTTTGAAAACTAGCAGATTAAAAAAAGGATCTGTGACGTTTTTTGTTCCTGTGCTTACAGAGCATAAGTACCTTGATGGAATCACAGAGAATGATAAATCATTAATGTCTATGTTTGCTGATACAATTAAAGCAACTAATGCTGGAGTTATGAACCAGTATAGGGAAGCAGTTAAGTTACAATCTTCTGAAGAGGATACAGATTTATCGAAAGATTTCGATGCTGATGCTGCTTAACATCCAAGACTTCTTGGAGAAGGCTGTAAGGGGAGAGGTGACTCTCCCTAAACAGTTAGTAGAGGAGTTTAAAACTGCGTGTGGTAATGCAGTAGATAAACAATTTTCAAGACAGAAGAATGCCCAAGAGAGAATACGTATGTCTGGATTGGGTAGACCTGTCTGCCAACAACAGCTAAACATAAGAGGACAACCCAAGCAAAGTTCATACAACGATGTAATGCGTTTCCTGTTCGGTGACTTGATTGAAGCAGTTGCCATGTTGGTTATGAAAGCATCAGGGATTAAAATTGTTGCAGAACAAAAGCCATGTGAGTTAATTCTTGATGGAGAGACTATAAAGGGAACACTTGATGTAATCCTAGATGAAGATGGTGAACCTAAAGTTTGGGATATAAAATCTGCATCCCCCTATTCTTTTGATTATAAATTTAAGAAGGGGTATGACACAATTAAAGATGATGATGCATTTGGGTATATAATGCAAGGTCATCTGTATGGGGAATCAAATAAGTTACCCTTTGGTGGGTGGATAGTTATAAACAAATCATCTGGAGAATGGGCAGTTGTTCCTGCCCCAGAAGACCAGATGGAAGAAAGAAAACAACTTATACTAAAAGCTAACAAAACAGTAAGGCTAATTAAATCTGGTAAATTTAAAATACCGTTTACACCAGAATGGGAAACATATAGGAATAAAGGCGAAACGATACAAACAAAGAATAAGCTAATGCCTAAACCATGTACTTTCTGTGAATACAAGTCATACTGTTGGTCAAAGGCAGTCTATCAGCCTAAGATAACATCGAGGGCAAAATCTCCCCCTAATGTATGGTACACGACCTATGCCCAGAAAAGTTTGTAATGACAATATTGTATACAGAATCATACCCATCAGATATCCTTACTATGAATCCACATGTATCAATTATTTATGTGGAAAGTTATACACAGAAGGGGGGTGGGAGACAGATGTCTTACTTACGGAATCACATACGAGGTTTACCTTTAACATTAAGAGAAAACTTTTTAACAGGGGGGTACTTAACTCAATCAACAGAAAGTCGTGATGTAATTCAAATAGAAAAAGAAATAAAAGATATAGTTGTAAGACTGCAATCTTTTAATATTGTCTGTTTTCCTATAACTCCCTTTGAAAAAGAATTTGAAAATTTAAAAAACTATTCCCCTAAAGTTGAAAAAGTAATTACTACGTATATGGATAAAATAAAAAATGATTACTTATAGATCACAGTTTGAAAAGCGTGTAGCTTTGGATATAAGACTACAGGGTGGAAAGTTTGAATACGAACAACATAAGATTCAATATAAACCACAGACTAGAACTTATATTCCAGATTTCTACATTCCAGAAACAGATATATATATAGAAGCAAAGGGCAGGTTTGTATCCACAGATAGAACCAAGATGTTAATGGTACAACAGCAACACCCAGAACTTGATATACGATTTTTATTTATGAATTGTCAACAAAAGCTTTACAAAGGAAGTAAAACAAGTTATGGTCAGTGGTGTAGTAAACATAGCTTTAAATGGGCAAACAAGGTAGTACCTATAGAGTGGTTGAAAAAATGAGTAAGGATGATGATAAAAAAACACTAGAAAAATTTACCCTGTTGCCTGATAGGTACTACATTATATTGGAGAAAACCAGTGAAGATCAATTTACTTTATCAGCTTATGACACGACTAAGCTAGGTAATCCTGATGATGTTCCTTGTGCTGCAAGAGTTGCCCAAGAAGGACTACTGGAAATGCTTGACTTAAACTTTGATCGTGTGGTAAAGATGGGTATAGCTAGAGTAGCATTACGAAAAGGTTTGGAAAATATTGGTTCAGACAGTAATGTTATCAAGGTAGATTTTGGAGACAAGCAATGATAAAAGATATGGTAAACAGCCCATCTCATTATAAGACAGATAATGTAGAATGTATTGATGCAATTCAGTCAGCAACAGGTGAAGGTTTTGAATACTATCTTCAGGGAGTAATATTAAAATACCTTTGGAGATACAGATATAAGGGTAAGCCCATAGAAGACCTGAAGAAAGCAGAATGGTACTTAAACAAACTCCTAGAACTTAAAATGGAAGAGGGCATGAGGAAAAAATGAAAAATTTACCCACTCCATATCAGGACTTCATCCATAAGTCACGTTACGCTAGATGGGTAGAAAACGCTAACAGACGAGAAACTTGGAATGAGACTGTCACACGCTACCTAGATTACATGTGTATTCATATAAGGAAGAATCACGGCATTGATGATATAGGCAGCCTGTATGATCAGCTTTATAACCACATAATTGATCTGAAGGTTATGCCATCCATGAGGGCAATGATGACTGCAGGGGAAGCGTTATATAGAGATAACATCTGTGGGTATAATTGTAGCTATATTCCTGTTGATCATCCAAGAGCATTTGATGAGTCAATGTACATATTGATGTGTGGAACAGGAGTAGGGTTTTCTGTAGAGAGGGAGCATGTAGATAAGCTACCAGTTATTGCAGAGAATTTCCTTGAAAGTGATACAGTTGTTGATGTGAAAGATAGCCGATTAGGGTGGGCAAAGTCCTACAAAGAACTAATAGCATTGCTGTATTCTGGGCAAGTTCCCACTTGGGATGTGTCACAGGTTAGACCAGCAGGAACAAAGTTAAAGACGATGGGTGGCAGGGCATCAGGACCAGAACCTCTTATTGAACTATTTGATTTTACAATAAATATATTTAAAAAGGCAAAAGGTCGAAAGCTTTATCCTATAGAGTGTCACGATCTTATGTGTAAGGTTGGTCAGGTGGTTGTAGTAGGGGGAGTCAGAAGATCTGCATTGATCAGCTTATCCAACCTAGATGACGATCAAATGCGACATGCTAAGTCTGGTAATTGGTGGGAAACTGAAGGACAACGTGCTTTAGCCAACAACAGCGTATCCTATAAAGATAAACCAGAGATGGGAACATTTATGCGTGAGTGGGTGGCTCTGTATGAATCAAAGTCAGGTGAGCGTGGAATATTCAATCGAGAAGCATCCAATAGACAGGTGGCTAGGAATGAAAGACGAGAGACAGGTCATGTGTGGGGTACTAACCCTTGCTCTGAAATTATCCTAAGACCCTATCAGTTTTGCAACCTGTCTGAAGTTGT
>VTLG01005020.1_pt1 | contig 10804 bp, 22 predicted proteins | sample 4694571 | NCBI WGS metagenome assembly VTLG01 (sample SAMN12604809, study PRJNA352737) | marine metagenome | biome: ENVO:00000447; feature: ENVO:00000209|ENVO:00000569|ENVO:01000036; material: ENVO:00002151; isolation source: viral sequences binned using virsorter ... | reverse complement strand
GGATTAAAGTTTTTTGTTGTAAATATTTAAATGCCCAGCTTGATTCGTATTTATCGTTTAAATTTTTATTTTTCATGTTGTTTGTTTTTAAGTTACTGTTTCGGCTCTTTTGAGCCATCATCAGCATAGATACACATCTATGGACAGAAGGAGAGGGTACTTGTTATATCCACTATTTCGCCTCTCCTTAATTTTAAAACAATTATTCATTTTTAATATTCATTTACTATTAACATATCTTTTATTTTTTTAACATTGTCAAGAGTAAACCTAATGTCAATTTCTAATGAGAATTTTTCAGCATATAAACGAATAAGTTTATCCTGCAAAACTGTAGTGCTAGTTTCTTTTTTAGATAATGTTCCAAAAGTTCCATCAAGTTTATTGTTAATATCCTCAATATCTCTCTTTACAAATCCTAGCTCATCTGTTTTTTGTCTTATTTGGTGTTCAGAGTTATTTATTTTTCTTATTAACTCTGCTCTATAATCTTTGTTTAATTTCATGTTGTTTGTTTTTATGTTTCAGATTTCATCCTTTTGGAATCATTCAGACTAGATACACATCTAGTTATCTGTGAGATGAGAATTTTTGCCTGTGATGTCCGAGCTACCCTTAATTTGCTGTGCCTGTCGTGTCGCTCTTGGCAGGAGACTGGTTTCCTTTCCAGCCGATACTTTTTATGAAGTAGTATTAAACTTTATGTGAAGATACAATAATTATTAACACGATTTACACATTTTTGTTAAATCTTTAAAAAAATATGCTAACTACTTGATAATCAGAGAGAATAATTTTAAAAAACTTTATAATACCTATAAGTGTCCTATAATTAACATTATGTTAAACTGATAGCTCGGTAAGCCTTATCACTGCTGTATTTTTTATTTAAAATCTGTAGGTATCAAGAAAGGGTAGATAATGCATTAGAAGGCTCTATATTAAGTCTGGAGGCATTTAATCTTTCACAAGAACTTAACAAAGTTTTTTATCTCTGGCTTATTTTTTTTCTTACTTCCTGCATAAAAATCCCACAATTTTTTGTATTCTTTTTTCAATATTATATAATTATCTATAAGCTCATCAATTTTTGGAGAGCCACTTAATTGTAAATATTTTTTAAAAACCAGCTTAATTTGTATGTAAATTTTTTCTAAATGAGGGTCAGCTACTGACCAATATTTAAAATTATTCAGAGAATATAAAACAGTTGTATGGTCTTTGTTTAAACTTTTACCTATTGAGATAAGAGTTAGATTTGTCATTTCTCTTAAAAGAACACAGTACATTCCTCTTGCCTCTACATACTCCCTTCTTTGAGATTTCAAAATATCCTCATCATCAAGGTCTATTCCTGTTTCGTGTTTAATTATCTTCTTTAATTCTTTTTGTATCATATTCGTGTTCTTTAATTGCTTTTAATATTCCAGCACAAGCCTCATACATTTCTAGTTCTTCATAGAACTTTAACATGGTCAACATTTCTCCTGTTGTTGAGCCATTTAATATATCAAGTTGTGCCATAAAATAAAATTTATCTATTTCTTCACTCAAGAGTTCCTCGTAAGACATACTCATTTAATTCACTTTCATGGTTAACAAAATACTCCTCAAATGTCTTAATTGCTCTCATTACTTTTTCTTTTCCAGAATCGTAAAAACTTTCTTCACAATCCCATATTCCTAAATCTCCTGTTTTTTTGCAAATTACGAAAAAATAAAATTTGTCGTAAGGTACATTGAATAATTTACAGTACAAATATAATTGAACATCATATCCATATTTTTTTGCTGCATAAGGAAAGCTCCTTAAATCAGAGCTTGTGGATTTTAAGTCTGCAACAAAGTCTTTTCCTAGAACATCTGCCTTAGCTCTAAAGGCATAACCATGTAACATCTGTACTGCTGGTATTTCAAACTTTGCTCCTCTTGTTATTCTCTGCCACATTTCATTTTGTAGTAAAGCATCTACACTATACATTGCCCTGTCATATTCTTTTCTGGTATATACAAATTCAGCACTACCTATCTCTATAACTTTCTCCTTATATTTTTTTGTTAGTGCTGATTGCACCTCTACTATTGTTACTAGAGATTCTAATTTGTCTGGTTCTAATGCTGCTAAATGAATTAATCTTCCTGCTTTAAATGCTGGATTATCTTGCTTGAAATTTAAACTTCTCTGATAAGCCTTTGGAGAATCTAAAAGCTGTTTAATTGCAGAACTACTTAAAGCATTTTTTCCTAGCTCTCCATAGTAAAAAGTATCACTATACATCTTTACAAGTAATTCCTTCTCTGTATATTTTGTTCCATTTAATAGTGTTATCATATTTCTAATTTTACATTAATCATTTATTGGAGGGAGTTCTACTTCTTCTAAAAGTGCTAGGTCATCAACTGGAGTAAAAATTGTTACAAAATAGTAAACCCAAAAAATAGTTAGTGCAACCCATAAAATACCATAAATAAAGTGTGTTGTTTTAAATCTTTTAATCTGTTTTTTTGTGTGTATCATTCCTTTAAAATTTACATTTTATACAATCCCATTTTTCTCCTATCTTGTTTATATACTTTATAAAATCTTTTCCTTTCTGGTAATAGGTCCACTCTTTGTTAAAGTATATTGCTGTAACCTTACACTTCTCTAAAGGTATATTAAAATTGTCATTATCAAAATCATGTTCTACTTTCAGCACTATTGATTTTTCAGTATGCCAACTATCAGCTAATCTTTCCAACAACAATCTCTGTCCTGTTGGTATTTTATTATACTGGTATTTAACTTCAATTAAAATTAAAATCTTATTATCAAATTCTAATACTGCATCAATATCTGATGGATGCATATTTCCATTTTGAACTCCAGTAAAATCAATTACCTGTTTCACTCTATCTCTATTTTTTATCAAGCTCACAATCCTAGTTTTTTAGCCTTCTCTAATTTTGTAAGTTTCTTTTTTAATTCTTCGTTTTCTCCCTCTGCTCTTAAAGCTCTATTTATTGCCCTTATCTTATCCTCTCTATACATGCTTATAGATTTGTCAAATGCTTTTCTTTCACTCTCTAGGTGTGCTACATACATTCCTATCTCTGACAAAGATGCCTTACTACTATCTAGCTTTTCGCTTTTAATCTCTTTGCTTAAACTTATTAAAGTTCTACCTAACTGTTCAAAATTAGTTAGATATTCTAGCTCTCTTACTAGTTGAATTTTACCTGTACTCATCATATAATTTTTTTAATTTTTGAACTATTTTATTCATGGTGCATCCACCACATCCCTTAAGGTTTTGATTCTCTCTAAATACCCTGTTACTTATCTCTATTATTCCTTCCCATTGGTCTCTTGGTATATGTTCTCCTCTTGGTTTAAAGTATTTATCAAGATACTCATATTCTTTCTTTGTAAAAAGCTCTGGTCTGTAATATGGAAATCTCCTATTTAAAGCTCTTTTTTTTTCGTTACAGTTACAATCTTCATCCAATATATCACTTACATAGTCAACAGCTTTTTTGATTCCAGTAGCCTTTGTAATTTTCTCAACAGTATCTCCAAAACCTAAAGACCTTTTGTTGTAATTTTTTTTATAAGTTTTATAGTCTGTCATAATCTTCGTTTTTGAAATCCTCGTAATCTTCTCCGAGTTTTTCTTTGATTATATTTTTTGCATTTTTTAAAGTATTGAAAATTGATACCCAACTTATCTTTGTCTCTGCTGCAAGTTTTCTTATGCTTAATCCAGAATCTCTATAAAGTATAAATAATTTTTTATCATACCAATGCCAGTTCTCTAATTCATCATCAACTTTTTGACAGATTTTATTATAAGCATCATTCTCCTTAATATTGTCAGATTGTATTAGCTGTAATATTCCATCATCAATGCTAACCTTTCTGACTTTTTTCTTCTGGTTATAAAATAAATAATAAGTTGTTCTTAAAGTAAAATACATATAACCCCTTCTAATTTTTCCATTTTCAATAACCTTATCTGGCTCTGCATATTTATGCAGAATTAAATAACTCTGTTGAACAATATCTTCTGCATAGTTTTTTTCTCCAAAGCTCTTTACTATTCTAATCCATTCTTTATGTTGCTTAGCAACAATCTCTAACCACTCTGCTCCCTTTCCCATCTAACAGTAAAACTTATAATCCCTAACATACATTGTAGGGTATATTCATCAAATCCATCATCATACTGTTCTTTGTGGTATAAAGCTCCAACCATAAAACCTTTAAGCAAAACGATATAAATATCTGCTCTTTTAAATGTTCCTATGACTAGAAAAATTGTTGTTAATAATAATAAAATTTTTATAATCAAAATAATAAATCCTTTTCTTTTTTCTTATATAATAAATCACTATCCATAAAAGTGAAACCTACATTGTTTGGTTTCATTCTTAATTTGATAGGCTGGTCAAAAGGAGTACACCTTCCACCAGTTTCATATTCTTTACATTTTAATACATATAAATAAGTAAACACCCAGTCAACTGGATGGCTTGTATATCTATGAATACATATTACATCATCAGCACGATTTCCCCATTTTCCTCCTCCTTCAACACTCGCAAGACCGAGCTGCATTGGTAGTCCTTCATACTGATGTCCTTTTGCTTGAAGTTTTCTCAAGGCTTCTGTCACTCCATGTGCATTTAAAAACAATGTTACATTATTTTTTTTTGCAAATAATCTGAACTCACTTGCAACCTCATAATCAAACTCATGACCTCCGACTTGTTTATATAATATTTTATCTTTCCTTAAAGAATTATATGGGTCAATTAAAAGACCATGATAATCCCAAGCATCCTTTATAGCTACTGCCTCATCTAAAAGGTCTTTATAGGTATAAAGTTCTTCTACATCTATGATTTTAAAATAAGTATCTGACCAAATTAAAGCAGCTTTGATTTCTAAATCTTCTGCCATAGTAATTGGCTTACCCATTTTAAATTCTATAATTTTTCTTTGAATTGATTGAGGAGTATTCTCACTACTCCAAACTAAAAATCGTAGTTTGTGTTTAATCGCCCAGAGGATGAACAGGTAAAGTATAACAGTAGTTTTTCCGACATTGGCATGACCTATCAACAAATTAAAATTACCATGCTTAAACCTTACAAATTCATCTATTTCTGGGATTCCTATCTTTAGCCCTTCTTTTACCCTGCCATGCTTAATGTCAAGTAACTTAGAGTAAATTACAGAAGGGTCTATTATCATTTAGAATAAGTCAGCTGCTTGTCTGTCTGGATTTTGTTGTTTATTGGAGACTGTTGCTCCTTTATCTATTTTCCAGCCTTTCAAATTTGTGAAATGCTTTCCTTGCCATTCTGTACCCATAATATTTACAGAGACAGTAACTTCATCTCCTTTATCATAGTCATTTAACATGTCAACTTTATCGTTGACAAATTCTATCGCTAGAAGTTGAGGATATTTTCCTATTGATTCTAGCAGTAAAGTTCTCTTTTTAAATGTAGGAGAAACTTTTTCTAATTCACCTATCTTTTTGATAGTTCCTTTTAATTTATGCATAAATTTTAATTATATATTAATTCATAATCCTTTTTTGTAGGCATTTTATTAGCCTCAAAAAATAATACTTTACTGACAAATGATATGTCATTAAAAAATTCTTGCTTTTGTTTAGCAGTTGCAGAGTTCCAATTAAATTCTTTCCCTACAATTTCAACAGCAGCTTTTAAAGCTACTTGATTGGTTATACTTTGCTGTTGGGTTTTTGCCCAATGAGCATCTTCAAATTTGTTCTTTGCCATTATTAAAATGTTTTTTAATTATTAAATCCTTTTTTGTCTTTGGAATTTTATCACTTTTTAAGAGTTCATAGAGTGAACTTCTTAGTTTATCATTTTCTTTTTTAAGTTTTGTAATGATTTCAATATAGTGATAGTCCATCTTGCAAAAATAGTAAATTTTTTTTAATAAAAAAAAAGGAGAAATTTTACTCCCTCCTTTTTCCCATAACAAAGAACAAAAAAACACTTAAGAAAAGTTCCTTATTTTTTCTTTATATATTTCTATCTTGTCCTTTATTTCATCATCTGCAAACTTAACAATTTCTCTTGATTTTAAATATAGCTCACTTGATAAGTTTTCCCCAAGATATAAACTGTATCTATATTCTGCACCATATTGGAAAACATTGCATTTAATGCATTGAGCATTTGTGTTTTTCTCATCCCATCTTGTTGCATAATATTTTCTGGATATAAAATGTCCTGCTTGTATTTTTGACCAATGATATTTTTCTCCACAAGTACAGCATCTACAATAACCCTCCTTGTCAGCATCTCTTAATCTGATATACTTAGAAAATATAGTATCAAGTTTTTTTATTAAACTTTTTCTTGTAGGTTTTTTAGGCATCCAAATGATGAATTAAAGTTTTACCAAAAGGCTCATCTATCTCTTTTATTTTTGTATAAATATATTTACTATTATCCTTAACTCCTTCTCTTTCCTCTTTAGAGGATTCTAACCCTAAATTTGTATATTGGATTGCATCCAATTTTAATAATTCATCTGTTCTGTCTTTTACAGTTAATGTAAAATCTTTTATGATTTTATCTGCTAATAGTTTTATTTTATCCATTTTTATATATTTATATTTGTTAATAATTAATTTACCACTAACCCACCAAAGTTCTTGCTTTTTTTTAAGAAAGTCAATAGGCTGTCTTTTAAAGTTTTTAAGATTTTTTGTTAAAGCCTATCTCCTTCTACCCTGTCCTCTATTTGGCTTTTTATATTTTACTTGTCCTCTACTTGCATTTTTAGAATGGACATTTGGTCTTTTTTTTGGTCTTGGTCTTACATAAACATAGACCTTTGGTCTTTTAACTCTTGGCATTATTTTCTTGTCTTTTCAAAACTTCTTCCTCCAAAATATGCACCATAAGTAAGCATCATTAAATTACTAAAAATTGACAAATCATATTCTAAAAAAAAACCAGTAGAATAAACTAATGTTAAAAATATTAATGCCATAGGTCTTACATTAGAACTTAAAAAACTACCACTTTTAGCATCTGCCTCCCATCTTCTTGTTACTGCCTCCATCTCTGCTAAGTCCATTTCAAGCAGTTTTAATGCCTGTTCTTTGTCAACTGGAGGTAGGGTATTATCTTTTACTAAAATGTTCTTAACGATACCTAAAATGCCTTTATCAGGGATAACATCAAGAAGGTTATTAACCAATCCACTTTTTGCAAGGAATTGTCCTACTTTGGTTTGACCTAATTTCTTTTTTTCTTTACCCATCTAATCTTTTTTTTCTTTTTCCCTAATGCTTGTTTATAACTATTTAATATAAACCTTCTAACTATTTTTTCTATTCTTAATTTTCTCATACTTGAGCATAATGAGTTTTTCCATTTTTCTTATAAGCCTTTAAGCATCTATTTCTGTTTTCATTCTCATTAACATAAGAGAGATGTACCCAATTAGGATTAATGTCATCTCCAAATTCCCAGATTAACTGGTCAAAATTTAGATTGTCTTTTATGTAATAAAACATTTCTGCATTTGTTTTATGACCAAAGGTATCATCAATGTCTATTGCTCTACCTTCACAATGTTGAGACCGAGAGCTTCCTCCAATAGCAGAATTTAATTCTTTACATCTGAAAAAACTATTTATTTTTATTGGTCCTCCAACCCATTCCCTTAATGGCTCAAATAAATTGTGAGCTATACCAGTCATATTACCCAGCTCATAACCATCTGGAGTATTATCAATATCTAGTCTTAAAGCTGTATTTGATTTTGTTGCTTCGTTGTATGATATATGCTCACTAATAGCAACCATTATTACATCTTTATTTTCTTCAACCAATCATTCCATTTAGTTGATATGTAATTGTTAAATGTTTCTATTTTATTTGCTAACCACCTTAGTATTCTTACCATTATTTTTCTATTTTTTTTTGTTATTCTTTTTGTTGTCCAATAATTCTATTATTCTGAATAAAGTATAAGTTATTGTTATTATCATTAAGGCTGCTTGTAGTGCCTCATTAAGTTGTGTAAAACTCAAGGTCAATGTTATAATTCCTAATATTGTTGGTTCAAAATTTGTCATTACTATATACCTTTACCAATGAATCTAAATCACTTTTAGTGATGTTTAGTTTTAAGGTTAATCCTGCCTCTTTTTTCCATACTAAAGTTTGGTCTTTATAAATAAGAATTGCAGGTACAGATTTTATACCTTTTTTAAAATTAGCTGATTGTTCCTCTAATAATGCATATTGTACTTTAGCACCTTTAACAGATTTGATTTTTAAATCATTATGTTGATTCCATCCTGCATTAACTTGCAATATAGTAATGTCCTGTGCTTGTGCAAAATCTGACCACAGATGCAGTAATATAAAAAATATATATTTTGACATAATATTTATCATTTTTTCATTATTATTTCATAAAGTTTATCATCAATAGACTTTAACTTCTCCCCATTCTCATTAACCTTCTCCTCTATATTTATTACCTTTTCCCTTATCATTTCATCCTTCATTGAGAACTCTGTTCTTGAAACCTCACTAACAGGTAATTCTTTAGCTTCATTTATATCATTTTGTAGAGCAAACCACATACCTATTAAACTTACCAGTCCTGCACCTAATAGAACTAAATTTTCTATTGATATATTTATCTTCTTCTTTTTAATATCTTCTATATCTAAATCTGCCATATCTTTAATTTATTTTAAATGCTGCATATATATAGGTAATTGAACTTCCATTTACACTTGCACCTCCACCTGAATTATCAACTACTGTAAATCCATCTGTGCCAAACACAGTAACACCATTTGGTGATTGATTACCCTCTGCAGCACTTGTATTTGGGTTTAACCCTTGTGAAACTCCCCTTGCAGAATCAGTTACATTCCAATCAGATGATGCACTTGTTGATTTACAAAGCACAAAATCAGGTTGAAATCCAACACCTGTAATTGCTTGAGTTCCACCATTTCCTGTATAAGTTCCAAACTTGCTATATCCTGTTACTGAATGGAAACAATACATAATATAGTTAACCCCATCGCCGTTTGTGTGGTCATCATTTGATGCTCCCCCTACAGTTACAACTGTTGATGTTGGTTGTGTACTATTAAGTGCCCAAGCATATCTTGAAGATGCAAAAGCATCATTATTATCAAGATAACCAAGTTCACCACTTAACGAATTATGCCAAGCCATCCAAGATTTTGTTGCATCTAAATTTTTTATAAGGATAAAATCAGGTTTAGCACTTAATCCGTGAGGTACATTTGCATTACCACCATTTCCCTCATACTTAACAATACTAAATCCTGCATTTGCATTTGCACTTACTATTGCCATTGGTGGTGCTCCTAAAGTTAAATCATCATTTTCTTCTGTTGTTTCATTATATAATTCAGTTACTTGGTATTGTTCTAAAACCCCACTATATATTCTAACTTGGTCTATTTCACCATTAAAGTAATAAGTAGTATTAGTATCAGCATTCCATCTACCAATAGCAAATGTGTCAGTAGTCGAATATGTTGCTGATTTTGTTTGTGTGTCAGCTAATGCACCATCTATATATACTTTAAAAGTAGAAGAAGCATTCCAAGTTAAAACAAAATGATGCCATCCATTACTTAAAGCACCAATAGCAGCAAGTGAATTGCCTTCTAAATCATAACTTGCAGTATATCCCCATATATCCCAATCGCTTGCAACTTGGTCAATAGCAAAGAACATACTCTCGCCTGCTGAACCGTGAGCACCTATCCCACATATAACACCTTTTGTACTTCCATCTGTCTTAACCCAAGCACTATAAGACCTTGCTGCATTACCTGAAATACCAAAACTACTTGCTGTAATATAACTATTGCTGCCATCAAAACTTGCAGCTTTATTAAATTTTCCTGTTACATAGGTTATACTTGTTGCAGTTCCATCATAATTTCCTGTTACATCATCTGCATCATCTTCAAATTTATATACTGCAACAGCAGGTCCACCAAATATCGTTGGCACATCATCATTGGCTTTCCACCCATACGAAATATATGTTGAACCAGTTGCATTTACCATACCACTTGAAAGAACAGTAAATCCATCAGCATTAGGTGTCCAAGTTGTAAAAGCAGCTTCTGCACTTGTAGTGTTACTTGACACAAAATTACTTCCTCTTATAGTATCAAACCAAGCCCAATCATCTGTGCCACTCCTTTTTTTAAGGACAGATAAACTTGGTTCAAAACCATATCCTGTTATAGTATTTGTGCTACTATTTCCACTATAAGCTATTGCATTAAAACTATCTGCAAGTGTTGGTTGTTCTGTGTCAGGGTCTGTTGCAAAAGCCATATAAATCATAGTTGAACTATTTTCATTTAATGAACCATCTGTACCTATTACTTGAAATCCATTAGAAAGAAAATCTAATTGGTCATATTGACATTCCTCTTCACTATTGTTATTAGCACTTAAATAACAATTTCTTGGGTTGTTTGTGTTTCTTTTATTATCTAAAATTCTCCAATCTTGTCCACTTGAAGTAATGTTTTTTATCATTACATATCCCACTTCAAATCCTGTTTCTACAATCGGTCCATAAGCAGCACCATTGCCCTCGTATGAACCAAATTTTGAAAAACCTGATATTGAACGAAAGCAATATGCGATTACATCTTGACCACTTGTATTTCCATCTGAATGAGTACCTATTGAAACAGTTGTTGAAGTAGGTGCAGTATCATTCCAAAATGTAGCATTGTCTGTT
>VTLG01003432.1_pt1 | contig 10804 bp, 6 predicted proteins | sample 4694571 | NCBI WGS metagenome assembly VTLG01 (sample SAMN12604809, study PRJNA352737) | marine metagenome | biome: ENVO:00000447; feature: ENVO:00000209|ENVO:00000569|ENVO:01000036; material: ENVO:00002151; isolation source: viral sequences binned using virsorter ... | reverse complement strand
AGTAATTTTAAAAGCATATTTAATGATGCTATTTCTTCAATGTTGGATAGTACTGCATGTACTGTACCATGTACGTTGAAGTATGGCGTTACTAAATATGATAGTTGCGCTAATTGTATCTATGATCCTATTGGTAAAAAATCATCTAATAGATATTTAAATGGGGGTCCTGTTCCTTTTCCATTTGGTGGCATATGTCCCATGTGTAATGGAGCAGGTCGTAGACCTGTGGAGTCCTCCGAAAATGTTCATGTGATGGTTATATTTAGTCCAAAAGAATTCATGGATATAGGCGTTCCTGTTAATTCACCTGACGGATTAATTCAAACGATGGCTAAAAAAGAAATGACTCCTAAGTTTCAAAGAGCTAACCAAATAGTGGTGAGTACCGATATATCTGGTTTCTTTTCTCATACTTATCAAAGAGTTTCAGAACCTACTCCGGTTGGATTGGGAAATAATGAATTTGTTCTTTGTATGTGGAAAAGGATTTAAATTATGGGAGTTCCTGTTTCTATTAAATTACAAAGTGACTTTACATCTTACTTTCAACAGAGTGTATTGAGAGAAATTAGTGCTAAGTTGAACAAAGTCTCTATTAAAATAAATACTGCGGTAAAAAAGAGGGTGCAGGATATTATCAGGCATATGCTTATTTTAGCTCCTGAGGTAATGGAGTTAATGGGTGGTAGTTTACAAGGTCAATTAGGTGTTACTGATCCTCGTGGTAGATTAACTGCCATTGTTGATACATGGGTAGAAAATATTGAAGTATCTACAATTACTTATAAACTTAAAAAAGAAGGTCCTTTATTAGCAATCCAAATACATGCCATAAGAGAAGATTACAGCGATGTATTATCTCTTCCTGAAAGCTCGTATGAGAGTGTTACTCCAAGAGGTATGTTTGTAATTGACTGGTTACGGTGGTTGTTGTTAGAGGGTGATAAAACAATAGTTAATTATACTTTTATTCCTGGAAATCTCAGAGGTAGTAGAACTGGAATGGGAATCATGGCGAGAAGACAAGGGAGACGATGGTCCATTCCCCCTCAGTTTAGAGGTACTGAAAAAGATAACTTTGTAACCAGAGCCCTAGCTGACTTAGACAAAGCTATAGACTCTATAGTACAAATGGAAATAAAAAGGGTGATGGGATGACCTGTAAATCTAGTACAACATTTGCACATGTTGCTCATATTGGTAATACTTTATTAAACTCTGAGTTAGAGTCTAATTTAAAGTCTTTTTTAGACTGGTCTTTCTTAGGTATTGGTGGATGGTCAAATATATCTATACCTACATCAGGGGCTTATGGTGGAACCTTTGATAACCTGAGACTTGTGGATGACCCAGCTTATACAGCAGGTCAAATTTGGGAAGCTCCTCGTAAGGATTGGGTGTGGGAAACTGGCACGGAATATCCTGGTTATAATCCTATTAATATTTCTGGAGTGTGGATTGATGGTGCTTTAAAAGGAACTGGTGATGCTACCTATGGACATCATTACAACTACCCTCTGGGTCGTGTTGTTTTTGATACCCCAGTAGCAAGTACAAAGACAGTGCAGCTTGAGTATAGCTATAGAAATGTGCAAACTTATATAGCAGATCAAGCGCCTTGGTGGGATGAGCTACAGTACAATTCCCTTCGTGTAGATGACCCTACATATACCAATGTGGGATCGGGTGCGTGGGGCATTTTAGCCAACCATCGCGTGCAAATGCCAGCTGTAGTAGTAGAAGCGGTTCCTCGAAGAACCCTTCAGCCCTACGAAATGGGTAATACTTCTAGTTTTGTTTATCAAGATGTATTATTTCATGTAGTAGCAGAGTCAAGATGGTGGAGAAACCAGTTAGTAGACATTATCTCATTGCAAAAAGACAAGAATATACGTCTTTATGACACTGATAAAGTCATAGATAGAGACGCATTTCCCTTGGATTTTAGGGGTATGTCAGTTTCTCCTTCTAGTACTTATTCTGGCATTGTTAATGATCCAGGATTACAAGGTAATTTATGTAAGTTTTCTAATGTTATTGTGAGCGAAATGGAGTCTTATAATACTCGTCTGCACGAGGGTACAATAAGGGTTACTTTTGAGACCATTTTTGCATAATGGTGTATTGAAAGGTAGAACAATTCGCATATTAAATCTGGTTTTCGTATAAATCAATTAGGAGAGTATAATGGCAGCTAATCAAAGAATTTATTTTGCAATCCAAGGCTTAGCGGTTAAGCCCGATGCCGTGGAAGCGTGGGGACAAGCCCATATTGCACACGGTGTACAGTCAGTGGCTGTGACCACCACTTTTAACTTGGAACAGGCGTTTGAGCTTGGTCAGTTGGAAATTTATGAGAATATCGAAGGTGTACCGGATATCGAAGTTTCAGTAACTAAGGTTCTGGATGGATTTTCTCCCATTTATTTGTTAGCAACGGCTCAAGCGGCTACCCCTACTTTGGGTGGTCGGTCAACTCCCAAGTCTATTGTGGGTCTTGGTATTTGGTCAGATAGTTCTGATAATATTGGAGCTGGGGGTGCTCTAGAAGTTTCTCACATGGAAGCTTCTGGTATGTTCGTTGGTTCGGTAACTTATAACTTCCCATTGGAAGATAACTTTACTGAAGACGTTACCCTTGTAGGTAATGATAAGGTTTGGGCTACTGCTGGCTGTGACGAGTCAGATCTCGGTGTTTGGAATACCGGTTTCTTTGCTATTCCGAGTCAAATGGCCGCTAATAACGATCAGCCCTATGCCGAAACTGGTGGTGATGCTAATTCTAAGGGTGGTATTAACCGTAGAGAAAACATGCTGTTTTCACCCAATGCTGCAACTTCGGCTTCGGCTGCTGGTGTAGATTATACGCAATTGCCTGATGAAATCCCAGGTATTAGTACCAGCGGTGTTAAGTCAGCTGAAGCTCACGTTCAAAGTATTACTGTTTCTACTGACTTCGGTAGAGAAGAAATCTTTGAATTGGGCACACGACAGCCCTATGCCCGAGTCGTAACCTTCCCGGTTGAAGTTACTACTGATATTGAAGTTTTAAGTGTTAGTGGTGATATGGTTAATGCCTTATCAGATGGATGTGGTGCGGCTGGTGGTTGCGACGGAGTTGTTGACAATCTGTCTAATCAGATTATTAATATTACGGCCTGTGAAGGTACGAGAATTTACCTGGGAACTAAGAATAAATTGGCTTCGGTCAATTACGGTGGAGGTGATGCTGGTGGAGGAAATGTAAGTGTAACTTACAGTTATACAACCTTCAATGACTTTACTGTCATGCATCCGAAAGACCAAGCTACTTCCTATGGTTGGGCGGATCGAACCAAGAGTGGTTGGCTTGGATGGACTGCTTAATAATGTGACTGACTTATCGAGACGGGGCATTGCCCCGTCTCTTTTTGTCAGTGGTGAAGCGTTAGCCTTGACAAGCGAATATAGAGAGGACTATTTTAGGCGAGTAACACTACTGACTCTTTTTTAGGACTATCATGGACCAAGATAGGAAAAATCTTCTGGTAGCTCAGATTATGAGCGGATTAAAATTCTTTGATATAGAAGGTCAAAGATACAAGCTTATTTCCCCTTCTTCTGAGATTAAATTATTAGGGGAGCATATATATCAGGATACAATCCAATCTCTTAAATACGAAGATTTGATTACTAGAGAAAAAGCTAAGGTTCTTTTAAATACATTGGATATTTGGAAGTCAAAAGATGAGAAAGACTTTAAAGATTTAGAAAAATATCTAGAAGATCTTAAAGTTCAACTTTATCAAGCTTTATATAAGAGTGAAACTCAAAAGGACGTAAGAAAAAAGATACAAAGAACCAATAGGATTTTAGATAAAGCTATAATAAAAAAGCATTCTTTAGAGCATGCAACTGTAGAATACCATGCTTTTTTGACCAAACGTCAGTTTATTACCGCTTTATGCATATTAGATAAAAATAATCAGAATATTTATACAGAAAAAGACTTTTGGTTGTCTGATCCTTATATTGTAAACAATATAATAAGTAAGATGGAGACAGATTCTATATCTATTTCTGAGTTTAGGGATATGGCAAGAAATGAGCCATGGAGGAGCAGCTGGTCTATAGGAAAAGAAAGAGTATTTGATATTGCAATTAAAGATTTAAATGAAGATCAAAAGACCATTATTTCTTTTTCAAAAATGTATGATAATGCTTATGAGCACATGGAATGTCCTCCAGACGAGGTATTTGAAGATGACGACATGTTTGATGGATGGATGATATTCCAAAGAAAACAAAGGGATAAAGAAAGAAAACAACAAGACCTAGACAGAATGGCTGGTAAGAATGCGGGAGAAGCTGGAGAGGTGTTCATAGTGGCTGAGAGTGAGCACGATGTAGAAAGAATACAATCTTTAAACGATGCTGGTACAAGAAGGCAATTGCAACAGAAGTTTGACTACATTAAGTCGAGCGATAATCCAGTAAGAGAAAGCCAATTACCAGATGTTAAGATGGATCTAAGAAAACAAGCTGCTGAACAGTTTAAAAACTCTATAAGAGGAAAGTAATATGGACGATTTTGTAACCTTTAGAGGTGACTTTGATAAAAAAAAGAGCGCTTCTGATAAACGCTATAAAGATAATTCTAAAAAAAGATTACTATCCAATCTTAAGAAAAAATTTGATACGACTATTATAGGCGCTCTGGCTGCTTTTGAGGAAAGGTTTGGTGAGTTATGGGGTCATGGACTTCGTGATGAAGATCTTGACGAGGAGCAACGAGAGTGGAAAGAATTATGGATGGAGGCTAGGGCACGCATTTTGGACAATGGTAATTCTAATTTAAGAGCAGCTCAGAGTGAAATATCTCAATACACTCTTAGTTGGAATAGGTATGTTAATAAGTTTGATTTCAAGGATTCTAAGGAGCAGTAATTATGGCTACAGAAGAAGAAAAAAAAGAACGATCATTTGAACACAATGGAATTAAGTATAAGGTGAGGAGACCTAGTGTGGAAGAAAGTCAAGCAGCTAATCAGTTGCGATCTAAGACTTTTAACCAAGCCTTAAAAAATGGAGATATTCTCAGAGATCAGCTAGATTCTGAGCTTCGTAAGCGAGGGGATTGGAATGATGATCGAGAACTCACATATCAGGGTTTACGCAAAGAAATCCTTGATTATGAGGTCAAATTAAAAAAGGGTGGTATTAAACTCAACGAGGCTAAGACTTTGGCTCTAGAGATGGCTGATAAGCGTGATCAGATGGTAGGAATGCTATCTTCTCGCACAGAACTGGACAATAATACCTGTGAAGGACAAGCGGAAGCTGCTAGATTTAACTGCATGTTTGCTGACTGTTTGGTGTATGAAGAGACAGGAGAAAAGTATTTTCCCCAGGGGTTGGAAGACTATATAGTATCGTCTGATGACCCGGTTGCAGTGATTGGAGCTACTGAATTTTACTACTTACTTACTGGTACTGAAAATTTAGATGATTCTTTGCCAGAAAATAAGTTTTTACAAAGATTTAGCTTTACAGATAATAAAAATAGGCTAGTAGATAAAGACGGTAGACTAATTACTCGTGAAGGTAAGCATATTGATGATGAAGGTAGATTTGTCAAATGGACTGGAGAAAAAGACTTTATTTATGTAGATGAAGAAGGTCGAGCTATTGATGAAGAAGGAGAATATGAAGTAGAAGCATCACCGTTCCTTGACGATGATGGAAAACCTATAGTACTAGAGTCAGAAAAAGAACCGGACAAGCCAAAACGAAAAACCCGCAAAAAGGCATCTGAAGAGGAGCCTGTTGCGACTGAATAGTTAGTGGAGAGTGGTCATACCTGATAACAGCTAATAACTGTGTGATGGTATGGCCATTTTTTATATAGAGAGGTAAATATGGCCTTTAATATTAATGCACAAGTTATTCTTAGCGGACCTAAAAATCTTAAGTCTGTGACTAAGAATATTAAAAAACAACTTAGCGGACTTACAGCTACCGTTAATGTCAAAATCCCCCAGGGCACTGGGCGTCGTATTGGTGCATTAAATAAACATCTTACTACTCTTAATTCTAATCTAGCTACTTTAAAGAGAACCTCCACTGGTGTTATTCCCACTCTTAATACCTTGTCTAATAGCTTGGGTAGTGTTACTAAAAATACTAGTAAATTAGGTCGCTCCTATAAAACTTTAAATAAGTCGTTGAGTGGAGTAACTAAACAAACTACACAGGCAAGTTCGGCGTTACAATCTTTTGGAAAAGAAGCCGCGAATGCTATTAGAAGGTTTGCGGCTTTTACTGTCGTTACTAGTACTATATATGGATTTATTAGATCAGTACAAGATGCTACAAAAAGTGCGTTACAATTCCAACGAGAGCTTGTTAAGTTACAGCAAATTACAGGTCAAGGAGGAAGGGCTCTTGATGGGATTAGGAAGACTGTAGATAGTCTTTCTAGATCTTTAGGTATTGATGCCAATCAATTATTAAAAATTGGAAAGATCTTTGCTCAGACTGGTCAAACTCTTGATCAAGTACAGAAGTCATTAAATGCGGTAGCGCGGTCATCGTTAGCTCCTACATTTGGAACTATGGAGTCTACAGCTGAAGGTTTGGTGGCGGCATTAGCTCAGTTTGATATTCAGGCTAAAGATTCAGAGAAGGTTCTAGGTTCTTTAAATGCAGTTTCTAAGAAATTTGCAGTTGAATCTGGTGACTTGATTTCTGCTATTCGACGTGCTGGTGGTGTGTTCGCCGCTACAGCTAATCAGATGACAGCTCCAATCGATTCTCTTAATGAATTAATTTCTATTTTTACAGCTGTTAGATCAACTACTCGTGAAAGCGCAGATAGTATTGCCACTGGTTTACGTACCATCTTTACTAGAATTCAAAGACCCAGAACAATTGAGTTCTTAAAACAGTTTGGTATTGAGCTTGTAGATCTTCAAGGAAACTTTAAAGGTATCTTCCCGGCATTTAAGGAACTTTCAAAGGGGTTGCAGGGTATTATTGCACAGGGTGATACTCTTACTCTAGCTAGAATTACTGAAGAGCTGGGTGGTATTCGTCAAGTAGGTAAATTAATTCCTGCTATTAAAAACTTTGATAAAGCATTAAGAGCCTTGGATGTAGCAAGTAAAGGTGCTGCCGAAGGTTTAGGTAAAGATGTAGCTCTAGCTTTACAACCATTGGCTAAACAATTTGAGCAACTTCAGGCTAGATTTGAAAGTTTTGTTAGGACTATTGCTAGTTCTACTACTTTTCAAAATTTAGCTAAGGTAGCTATTTCTACAGCTAATGCTTTTATTACAATGGCAGAGGCTTTACAGCCGTTAGTTCCTCTCCTTACTTCTTTGGCTGCTGTTAAAATATCGTCGGGTCTTCTTCAATTTGGTCAAGGTTTTGCTGGTGGATTTAAACGAGGAGGTGGTGCTGGAGGGTTAGGAAAAACAGTTGGTGGTATGGCTGGTGGTGGAGGTGGAGGAGCTGCAAGTCGATCCATTACAAATCAAAATACAATAATGAAAGCCTTGTCTACAGCTATCAAAGCTAACAATCAAAGACTGGGACAGAACACACAAAGTTTACGCAAGGTAGCAACCTCTCTCGGTACTTTATCTAGTAGTATGGCTAAGCTGGGTGCTCAGTTGCGTCAGATACCATCTCTCATTTCTTCGGCTGGCTTTGGATTTGGAAGAAGACCTCGTAGGAAAGCGGCTGGTGGAAAGATTCAGAAGTTTGCTAGTGGTGGATATGTTAAAGGTCCGTCTCATGGTGCTGGTGGAGTATTGGCTGAGCTTGAGGGTGGCGAGTACGTAGTGCCTAAACGCTATGCGGAGGGCGGCGCTGTTAAAATTCGCGCTAAATCTAAGTTTGCTAAAAAATATGGAGCGTTTTTGTTAAGAGGCGAAGGGGCTGGTGGAATTGCCCCTGTGGGTCAGAATGTAGAAGGTTCTGGTTTTCAAAAATTGCAAGGAAAAATTAATTCCAAATTATTGTCACGAAAGTCTTCCGACAAAGCTAAAAAAGCGGTTCCTATTGGGAATTTTGGATTGACGGCTACAGGTCTTCCTAGTGGTAAGTTTAAAAGCTTTTTAGCTTCAAAAAAGGGAGGTAATTTAGGAGCTAGTACTAAACAGGCGGGTGCAGAATTTAATAATTTAACCCCTGCTGGAAAGAGACAAAAGCAAGAGCAGTTTAGAAAATCTCAAACTAAGTCTACTGTAGCTAGTCGAAAGCAGATAGGTCCTAAGGGTGCTCAATATAGTTCTATTAATTTGGCAGGACCTTTCCCTACTTTTCCCGTCGCTGGTAAAGGAGAAGTCAATACCCAATTAGCTCAAACATTTGAAAAAGTGGCGCGTAAAACCTTAGCGGATGGTATTAAAACCATTAAGAAGAGCGATATTGTTAAGGCGATGAAAATCGACCCTATTCATGAAAGTGAAAGTCATTTATTTAATTTTTCTAATTTGTACAAGGGTGCTTCTGAAGCAGTTGAAGGATTTTTATTAGAGGGTGTAATTGGCGCTCTTACTAACGCCACTATTGCGGGTGGTGGTGCTAGTTTTGATTTCCCCAAGCCTTTTAGCAAAGCCGCCAAGGGTCGTTTAAAAAAATTATTTGGCAATGATGCTGGAGTGGCAGCTCTGAGATATGCAGATGCTAAAAGACAAATGAGTACCGCTACTACGGGCGAAGGAAAGCTGGTCAATAAAATTGCGAGAGTGATGGGGGCTAGTGAATTTGATATAATTGACTTTAAGGCACCGCAAAGGAAAGCTGCTGGTGGTAATGTATTTAAACCTATGGGAACTGATACTGTTCCTGCGATGCTTACTCCTGGTGAGTTTGTTATTAATAAAAAGTCGGCACAGAAGATTGGATATAGTAGCCTTGGGAAAATGAATAGATATGCCAAAGGTGGTGCAGTTGGCCATGCTCAGTATCTGCAACGAGGAGGAGTGGCTGAGGGTGGTGGCGTAGGTGCCTTGGCGGCTTTAGTTGGACTCGGAACTACTCTAGCTAGTTTAGATTTTAGTAGTGAAAATGCATCACAGTCTTTAACAAATTTAGCTCTTACTAGTGCATTTTTAGGACCTCAGCTTGTGGGATTGGGAGATCTTTTTAAAGGTTTGACTAAGAAGGGGTCGTTTCTTCAACGTACTTTTACTAGAGAGGGGAGGGCGACACCGTCTAGGATAGAGAGTACTCGATTGAATCGCATAACAAGACTTGAGTCATTGGGCACTCTGTCTGATCCTGCGAGAGAGGCTCGTCGTCAAACCGCTCTAACAAAATTACGTGACGCAAAACCCACAAAACTCTCTAAGTTTGCTAAAATTGGCAAAGGTGGTCTAGCTGCTACCATCGCTACATTACTTGCCGATCCTCTAATCGATTTTATTGGTTCAAAAACATTTGGACAACAGGGTGGTAGAGCAGGCAGGGATGTTCAACGAGCTGAAGCAGAGGGTCGTGTTTTAGGAGGTGCTAAGGGGTTAATTTCTGGTGCAGCTACCGGCGCTTTTATTGGTTCTTTCGCTGGTCCTGTTGGAACTCTAGTTGGTGGTATTATAGGAGGGGTGGGTGGACTCATTGAGGGCGCTCTTCGAGGAGCAAAGCTAGAAGGTCTTCGTCAATCAGAATTTGATTCTATACAAAAACTTCAAAAAGCTAATGAGGCAGTAACAGAAACGTTTAGAGAGTTAGCCAAGGCGGGACATTCTTTAACAACAGCTCAATTATCACAAGGCACCGAGGTTTTAAGACAGAGAAGGCAAGATGCAGCTGGTGTTGAGCGAGCTACTTTGAGAAGAAGAGAAGAAGAAGACAAGGGATTTGGTGGATTAAATATAGCCGCAGGTGTTTCAGCCGCTGCTAATACCCTAACAGGGGGATTCGTAGGACGGTCATTCCAGCAACAAGCTGAAGATAGACAAACGGCATCTCTTCAGACATCTCTTTCTACTGTTACTCAAGAAGAGGTGGCGACTGCTACGGAGATAGCTACTAGAGCAACTGAAAAATTAGTTAATGGAATTGGTAATCTTAGCCCTGAAATGTTAACCGCTATTGCTACTACAGGGGATATGACCGCTGCTTTAGCTAACAGTAGTCCTGCGGCACAGAGATTTGGGCGAGAACTAGACAAGATGCAAAAAGAGGCTCTTGCTGCTAGTGTTATGGCAGAGGTTGGCAAACAACTTCAAATATTGAATGATGCTGGTGATAGAAAGGGTGCTGTAAAACTTGGCGAACAGTATAAATCTCTTACCCCCTTGCTTAATAATAATTCTGTTAGCGTGGCTCAGCTTGAGACTGCTGCTTCTAAACTTGATGGTCCTATTAAGAAGATTGTTGCCCAACAAGCAGAACAAAGAAAAGAAGCTGGTAAGTCTGCTGCTATTACGAAACAACTGGCCATTGCTCAAGCTGATGCTGCTAAAAGACTAGACGCATTTACTGTTGCTTTTGACATGTTTGGAAAAACAATGTCTCAAGTGATGAAGAAGATGAATAATTCTATTAAGACAGCAGAGCAAAGCATTGATGCACTCAGTCAGGTTAGTACTAACATTGGTGCTATTTCTGGAACTAGTGTGTTTAAGAATTTAGAAACTGCTAGTAATATAGATATTCAAGGCGCTATTGATGATATTTCATCGTTTGCTCCTGGCGTAGGAGATGAAGCCTTTAGGGATGTAACAGATATTCTTAAAGCTCAGAGGGATCTTCCAGATATTCTTAGAGGTGTGGTTGAAAAGGTAGCAGATGACGCTGCTAAAAACACATT
>VTLG01016047.1_pt1 | contig 10805 bp, 18 predicted proteins | sample 4694571 | NCBI WGS metagenome assembly VTLG01 (sample SAMN12604809, study PRJNA352737) | marine metagenome | biome: ENVO:00000447; feature: ENVO:00000209|ENVO:00000569|ENVO:01000036; material: ENVO:00002151; isolation source: viral sequences binned using virsorter ... | reverse complement strand
AAACTAAAAAATTTATATTAGAATTTTTAGAGTTTTGGCCTCTAACTATAGTGATACCGCTTATGCTTATTGGAATCGTACTCGGTGCTGCGTTAGGATGGGGCGGATGATCTGGAATAAGAAATTCGAATACCCTAAGTCTCAAAGGTCCCTGATCCAGGGGAAACGTCACTATGATATTGGACACACAATGTTACCGAGTGTTACGACTATTCTTTCCGCGACACAGAGTGAGGAGAAGAAGAAAAGTCTTGCAGACTGGAAGGCACGTCTCGGGGCACAACAGAGCGATCGAGTACGGGATCTTGCAGCTATGCGCGGGACTGCGATGCACACGTATCTGGAGGGCCATGTCCGGGGAACCGGGCACAAGGACCTGACAAGCATTGGCAGGGAAGCTGAGCCAATGGCTAAGAAGATTATTAGTGAGGGTTTATGCGACTTAAGTGAAATATGGGGCAGTGAGGTTACCCTATATTACCCAGAATTGTACGCTGGAGCCACTGATTTAGTGGGTATTTATAACGGGCGCGAAAGTATAGTAGATTTTAAGCAAACCAACAAGCCAAAACGAAGAGAATGGGTGGGTGACTATTTTAGTCAACTTGGGGCATATGCTATGGCCCACAACTATGTTTATGGCACCAAGATTCAGGCTGGAGTTGTTCTAATGTGTTCCAAAGATGGTATGTTTCAGAAGTTTGAAAGCTTTGACAAAGAGTTTGTGGGCTTTCAACATGACTTCCTGCGTCGAGTAGACCAATATTACAAAAATGTACCAAACACAAAAGACGGTCAGGATACAAAATACGATGAAAAAGTATAGTAAATTAGCGATTAATTCCATTTGTACCTTGTATACACTATTTTTATGAAAATTTTTTATTTTTTTTTTTCTAAAAAACCGAGGTACAATAGGTACAAAGCAAGAGAGATAGCAATACCAACACTTATTTGCTCAAATTTGTACCTGGAGGCTAGGTACAATAAAGGTACAAAAGGTACAATTGTTCAAAAAGCTAGCAATACCAACGATTTAAGGGTCGCGCGCACATGAATGATATAATTAAATTTAAATTTTATAAAAGCTGGAGTATACATGGGTCCGGACACAATTATGACTAGGAAGAAGAAATCAAAATATAAGCATGTTATAATCAATAAAAAGAAATATTATTTTCATACTATTGATTGGATTGACATCACTGGGGATGCTGGCCATGCCACTGCAGAGGAATTTAATAAGTTTGAATGTGCTACTATGATTACACAAGCGTATATCTTTAAGAAAAATAAAAAGTTTATTTGGACATTTAGTAGTTATGATACGAAAGACGAAGTGTTCTCCGATAGAAATATTATGCCAATAGGTTGTGTCTTAAAGATGACTAAGCTTTGTCTTTAGTTTTTTCTATTAAGTTATTAACTCTTTTCATTCTATCCATCTTAGCCAGAAGCTCTTCCTTACGTTGAATCTTATCTTCTGCTGTTAGATCTCTAGTATATATTTCTTTTCTATCTACAAATAATCCCATGGTTTTGGCTATATGTGATTCAAATGGAGCAGCTTTGGCCGCATGTGGGTGTCCGTCCTCTACCATTTTGGATAGATTAATTTGTCTTTTAAGATAGTTGTGTCGGTTAACTACAAATGATTTGTTCACTTCATTCATTCTCTTAGTTAGGTACACTTGAATTTTCGGTTTTTGTTGAAGTCGATAGGCTTCTTGTGCGGCTGTTTTAGCAGCGTATCCTGCGTGTAGTGCTGCGTCTTTACCCGTGGTTCTACCTTCATTCATAACTAGATACTCACAAAACCTACGTTCCATTTCAGTTAGTTCTATTGGATATCCTGCTTTCTTTTCAGTGAGTGCTTGTTTCATACTTGCATTATATATAAAATCTTATATAAAAGGAAGTATTAATAATATGAGTATAAGAGGAAAGAAATTAAATGACTATTAACGGAAAAGTCAAGTGGTTTAATGGAACCAAAGGTTACGGTTTTATATCACGAGACGACGACGCTAAAGATGTTTTTGTACATTCTTCAGCAGTAAAAGACGCTGGTTTAAGCGGCTTATCTGAAGGTGAAGTAATAACATTTGAAGTTGAAGAGGGTGCAAAAGGCCCGTCCGCAGTTAATCTCCATAAGGGATAAACGGCGAAGGAATGGACGGAAGAACATTCAGACAAGTATTGCAGAAGTTTTTTGACGCGCCAGGTGGGGTGTGTCTAGATGCCCGAGTACAGGTACAGCTACCTAATGGCGAAATGAAAGACGTTGGAACAATTCAGTTGTTGGAGAATAGAATGTTTGGTGCTATAGAAACACACAGATTAGTTTTAAAATTAAATGCTCCGCCAAATCAAAGGACTTTAGGAAAAATTATAGGCCACTTGTAGATGACGAGGTATGCGTGATTAAAAACGAACGTCAACTATGGAAAAAATTAAAGGATGAAACTCCTTCGATATCGTGGATTAGGATTGAAAACTGGGCCTTACCTGGTACTCCTGATCTATTGGGTTATAATGTTAATGGGACCTTTTTTACTGTAGAATTAAAGCACACAAAAGTATACTCTGTGAGGCTCTCTCCTCACCAGATTTCATTTCATGTAAAACATAAAAAAAATACTTTTATCCTTGTTTCCTGTTCCCGGAAGCTTGGACACTTTCGCTTGTACCCTGGATCCCTGATCCTGGAACTGAATTACGCGGGCTTGAAGCTTGACCCCTTGGTTCAGGGCTTGAGGGCTTGTGCTCTGAAGCTTGAGAGCTTGTAAATTTTTTCCTATGGATTAAACCTTTGTTTGCATTTGATATTGGTCTTGGACCCGGGAGCTTGTAGCTTGTAAGCTTGGACGCTTGCGCTCTTCTTTCTTTCCTAAGCTCTGCCCAATATTTGGGGTGTTTGAATGTGTGAGTCATTAATGTTTTCCGTATATAACACGCTTCGTGCCCCGGTCCCAGCACTTCCTGCAATCTAGGCATTTATTCCCTTGACGGGAAGCCGGGCAGGTCACCAGCTCGTGACTGGTCGTGACTCCGGATGTATACGGCCACCATGACGGCGCCACCTTCTGATCATTTAGATGATCGGACAATACTATCTTTAAATTTTTCGGAACTACTTCAGGATCCATGAGACGTAAAAATCTTGCTTCTCTCGTTGGCAGCCAGTGTCTGGTCCCCGGTGTACGCTTGCACACTTCAAAAATATTTTTTAAATGCTGTACGCTCTGCAGGTCCCCTGAGTCATGCCATCTAAAGACTGGCTGGCCGGTCACTAGTGTGACCATTGCTTCAATCCATCGCGGGTCGTGGAGCTTGTCCAGGCGGCGCTGCATTGCTTCTTTTACATTTGGAAATCTATACCGGCCCTTCAGGGCATAGCAGCCACTGCAGGTCGAGCCGGCAACCTTCACCAGCTTAGCCCCGGTAATACATGCGACGGCGGGCAGGTTGATTGAAGGTCCAGGCATTTTGTTGGGAGCGCTAAGGCCCCCGGTTATTGCTGTTGCTTCTTTTTTTAACATAATCCTATAATATCCTATGCTTGAGCTCTTGTCAAGCTTGGACGCTTGCGAGCTTGAGCTCTTACTTTTTTAATCGTTTCCATGCTCCACCACTTGATAGGTCCAGCCCTCCGGCAGGCCGTCGACTGAGTCGACGACGCCGCTTATTATATTAATTGTTAGTGTTGGTTTAGTTTGTTTTTTTCTTGGCATCTCCACCCTGTATCATGACATCATCACTTCCAAAGTTTTTAGTTAACATGCCACCGATTTGAGAGATCATCTTAACCTCAGCGTGTTTGTCGTGTTTGTCTTTGTATTTGATATATTCCTTGTTTGTAATAACAGGCTCAAACTTGGTATAATAAAACAAAGTTCCATCATCGTAACCGTCTTTTACTTTAGTATGTTTTTGAGTTGATACATGCCATCTATTATCTTTAAAGATATAAATATATTCTATAAATACGTCATGTTGCATACCTCGCATGTACATCCACTCATCACGATAGGTCTTTGCAGGCTCTTCATCTCTGTCCCAATCGCGACCGTAAAAACTACATTGATCTATAGTCTCATCCAGATAGCTGGCATCTCCATATTTAAAAAGCTCTTCAGCCAGCTGCCTATTGTAATAGTTATCAACTAACATATGACCAACGCCATAAGGATAACCATCACTATGGACATAGATAACTTTTACTTTCTTTGTCTTTGGGTCTTCTATTGCTATATTGCTTCTAGTACTCATTTATTCTCCTTTGTTAATCCTATAATATCCTATGCTTGAGGTCTTGTCAAGCTTGGACGCTTGCGCTCTTTCTTTTTTTTTTAATTTTTTTATTTTTTAGGCAGTCCAATTTTTTCCGCCCAACTCTTCTTTTTATTGAAATCATACCAGCCGCTGTCCTCCAGGAACTGGCAGGCCTTATCTAGTGCATTTTTAAAATGTTTAGTCCGATACTGGCCCGGGCAGTCCTCATCAGCGTGGCAGGCCAGCCACGCTAACAAGTCACATATCTCGTTTTCTTTTTTTGTAAATTTAGGCATCAGTCTAACAGCACCATATATTCTGCAGCAAAATATTGACGGAAAAAATTTATTCCGGCTCTTACTTTTTGCCAATCGTTTTGATGCTCCGAGAAGCCAGGCTCCTGGCCCGTTGCGGCATCCTTACGCTCTGCGGCTAGATTCAATTCAATTGTTTTGTCATAAACAACGGCCGCGAATTCTGGCAGCTGGATTGATTGACCACTAAACGGGTTCTGTCGCGTTACCATCTCAGTGCTGGTCTCTCCTGCAGTCAACGTGTACGGTAACTTCATTTTTTTATTATTATACATTATTGTTTGTTTTTTCATTATTTCTCCTTTTTCTAAATCTTATAAAATCCTAGACCCCATGTCAAGCTTGAAAACTGCCGGGCCCACCCACCCGCTTGAAACCTAACATATTATATAAATATATTTTTTTTCATATTAACTCATACGTGCTTACTTAAGAACACGTATGAGCAAAACCTGGCACCACGTATAGCTCGAGCGCATGGCGCTGATTTTTCTCATTATTCCTGATCCCAGATCCATTGAACTTTCTATCAGGCATATTTCAAACTATTTCATTCTAGCCAATAGATCAGGGATCAGTTGTTGTCCCGTTCAGGTAGGCATGACACTTGCCCTTGCATACCATATAGGATCCCTAGCGTGTACCTGCACTATAGCCGTTAAATTCCGGCAGTTACAACACCTGATCCCGGATCCATTAACTGACTTAGTCAGTGACCGGTGCTACAATGGATCCGGGATCAGGCCCGCCCGATACTCAGAGCAGAGGCCATGTTATTTCAACCTGATCCCAGATCCATTGAGCATGATTCGTTAAAAAGATTTCCAATGGATCAGGGATCAGAGCTTGTAGCTTGAAACCTGACTTTATATATAAATATAAAAAAATTTTTTTCTATTTCAAGTTGTATTTCTTTCTGCAACTTGTGGTTGCGTTTTTGTACTGCCAACCACAAGTTAGCGTTAGGTTGATATTAAGTTTTTATAAATAATATACATCTTATATAATCCTATTGACAGTAATGTCAAGATAATATAAAACTTTATTTATGCAAATTATTTTTTATATTAAAAAACATCATAAGTATTTAATTAAAAAGATATGTAAGCATGGAAAGAGAAAAAAACAATGAGTAGAATAAGACTAAACCAAGAACTGCGAAACAAGACAGGAAGTCGTTTCAAAGTTCATTTTGAACAAGAGGAAACGCAAGAGAAAGAAGATTTCTTTCGTAAGAGAGAGGACTTCAAAGCAATCCAAGATAAAACTTGGGAACTTGCTAAACTATGTGTGTCAAGACAATATCCAGAAAAAGATGTTCAGATGGCACATTATCTTCAAGACAAATATCCAAACGTAAATACTATTGCAAAAGATAGTTGTTTTCATTTTGGGTATATGGGAAAACCAGAAGAAGCAAATGAAGAAGATAAATATATCTCTAAACATTTTGACTTCCGATTAAATGGTGACATTGATGGAGTTGATGGACAAGATGACATTGATAATTATAGACCACAATCGCGAGATTTTGGCTATGCTTATTTTCGTGATGAACTGAAAGCACAAGACCAATGCAATCCAGATATTACGATTGAAATGACAGGCAAGGACAGCAATCCACATTGGACAAAATACCAAGACGCAAATGACAAGTATCTTGGAACTTCAAGTGGAAGAAATAATTTAACTTCTTATGCTGACAAATGGGATAAGGAATATGAGTTAGATTTAATTGGTCGTGAATATTGTCGTGATAGACAAATTGCAGTTTCAAGAGCCGAGTATAAAACTTTTGAAGATTGGCAAATAAAAAAAGGTCAATTAATCATGGCACATTATAAATGGGTTAAATCTATTTTAGCACAGACTAAATTTGTTAAGGGTGTTTTGAAAGGATATAAATATCTTGATGAAGCACTAGAGTTTGCAAGTGAAAGTGATGTCAAAATAGATGAAGCTGAAATTATCAGATGTAATTCTAGTGGCTTGATGATTTATAATCCAAAAAACGCTTCACAGATGTTGAAAGCTATGAAGAATAAAAATGTCACGCGAGAGGAGAAAATAAAAGAAAGGTTGCTATACGAGAAAAAAGCGCAATCTGAAGTTGTAAATTAATTTATTTACTTCTTGAAATTAGTGGGATTAGGGTATAAAATCCCACTAATTAACATAACAAAGAAAGGTAATAACATGACAATCAAAAACATCTACAACATGACAGACGGACAAACGTTTGTAATTTCTTACACTAAAAAAAATGGAGAAGAAGTTACAAGGAACGCTAAATTTATTGACGGCAAATGTGGTCAATGGATTTCTAAACTTGGTGAAAAACTTTTTACTTATTTTGATGTTGACCAATCCAATAACATGGGTGGTGACCAATACAGAATGGCTAAAAATAATTGGGAGATAAAATAATGTTTGGAAAAAATAAACACGCAATGTTATTTACGCACTTAATTGTTAAAGTGCGTAAGTATAAAAACGAAAATCCTTATTTTAGTTTTTATAATCCACCAGCAATAGCTGATGAAACTAAAGCAATTGAAACAGTTGAAAAATTAAATGCTTTAGCAAAACTTAATAAAGAAGATGGTTGGCAAGAACAATATTACAGTCAACGTATAACTTTATAAATGATTGATAAAACTTTATTAATCATAATTATTGCGCCGATTGTTATCGGCGCAATTTTTTATTTAAAAGAAAACAAAAAAGATAAACTACAAGATTGGAAACCATATGAATGATGAAGAAATAAAAATCCTTTATAGAATAGTTGACAAGTTAGAAAAAAGAATTTTTCTGCTTGAAAAAGTTTTAGCAAGTCACGCTAAATGTATTGGAGAAATAAGAGAGGAAAAAAAAGATGACAATTAGAATAATGAATACAAAAGATTTAGAAAAAGAAATAATTAGAGCAATAAAAGAAGATTCAAAACTTCCTTTAGCAACTGACGTTGGTCATAAATTTTTAATTACGTTGGTTAAAAAACTGTTCAAAGGATATAGGGGAGAGAGAGAATATATAACGGGAACAGTTATTGGATTATTAAAGGGGGATAAATGAGTGAATTAATGTTATGTCAGGGTACAAAGTGTCATACTTATCATACACAGGACAGGCTTAAAGGAACTAAAGGAAATAAAACATATCAAACTAGAAGAAGAAGTTCTTTTTATTATGGTAACAATAATTTTTGTTCTTTAAATTGTCAAAACGATTGGTTCAATGATTTCGGAGATAGAGCAATAAATCATTTCGGAAGATTGGAAGAACCAAAACATTTAACAGAAGATAACGCTTGGGTTAAGGATTATGATTATAGGCAAGTTGATAATGGTTCGATTAGATTTAGTGGAGATGATAGAACTTATTATTTCCGAAACAAAATAACAAAGGAACAAAGACCATTGACCGAGCAACAATACAATGATAATAATTACACATTAAATACAGGAGAATAAATGAAAACAAAAACAAAAACAGAAAAAGCATTTGGCAATTCAAAATCTTTTGGCAAAGATATTTTATTTCCAAAACATTTAACACCAAAGATAATTCACTCGGCTTTGTTTGTTCACAATGCAACAACTCACGAAGAAATAAAAGTTCGTGTAGAATATTGCGCCAAACAAATTGGAGATGAAGCAATGGCTTATGCAATGGCATTGTTAGTGTTGCCAACATTAATGAACAACATGGAACAATCACAAGACTACCAAGATTGGAAACAATCTAGATTTAAAAGTTTAAATTAATTAAAGAACTCTTATCATAAGAGTGTTACCTGAAACGTGGCGCAATAAATTGCGCCACGTTTTTTTGTTTATTCCAAAACCTTGTCAAGTATTAATTTCGCCTTACCCCATGCAAATACTGCATATCTAATTACTGCATAGCTAGAGAGGTACCATTGCAAAAAATGCATAGCTTGAAAACTATCGGGCCCACCCCCCCAAACCAAAAAAAAGGGGTCCCAATCTTACCCTTTATTGCTTAATCCAGACGGTTATGGTAAGGTTTTTTTCATTTTGGTTTTATATGAACGATGCAAAAAATATTATAAAAAATTTATCGACAGAAGAGGCAGACGAATTAGCTAGCATAGAACTTGACGAAGCCCTAGACCAGATGCAGAATTTGGTCAAAAATGACTTTTTAAATTTTGTAAAATATATGTGGCCCGAATTCATTGAAGGGGACCATCATAAGCTCATTGGCGCTAAGTTTAATGATCTGGCTTCCGGTAAAATTAACAGATTAATCGTGAACATGCCGCCAAGGCACACGAAGTCTGAATTTGCGTCCTATTTACTGCCGGCCTGGATGATTGGCAGAAATCCAAATTATAAAATTATTCAAGCAACCCATACGGCCGACCTTGCAATTGACTTTGGTCGTAAAACCAAGAATCTAGTTGATGAGCAGAAGTATGGAGAAATGTTTAACACCAGACTTCAGGAAGATTCTCAGGCAGCTGGGAAATGGAAGACTCAGCAAGGTGGAGAATACTTTGCAGCTGGTGTTGGCGGAGCGATCACAGGTCGTGGTGCCGATTTATTAATCATTGATGATCCTCACAAAGAACAAGATGTGAGAGCAGATGGTAAGTCTTTTGAGAAAGCATGGAGCTGGTATATGGCAGGTCCCAGACAACGTCTTCAACCAGGTGGTAAAATTGTTATTGTAATGACTCGTTGGTCTACTAAGGATTTGACTGGTCAGCTTATTCAATCTATGTCGGGTGACGGTGATAAGTGGGATGTTGTTGAACTTCCGGCTATTTTGCCTAGCGGCAAGCCCGTGTGGCCCGGTTACTGGTCCCTGAAGGAGTTAGAAAAAACAAAAGCCTCGATCCCGGTTTCCAATTGGAATGCCCAGTATATGCAGCAACCGACAGCTGAAGAAGGAGCCATTTTAAAAAGAGAATGGTGGCGAGATTGGACGCATAAGGATCCACCTAAAATTGTTTACACGATTCAGAGTTACGATACCGCTTTTCTTAAAAAAGAAACAGCCGATTTTTCGGCAATTACCACCTGGGGGGTTTTTAAAACCGAAGACAGCAATCATAATATGATTTTACTGAGTGCCTTTAAGGATCGGTACGAGTTCCCGGAAATAAGGAGAGTGGCACTCGAAGAGTATCGCTATTGGCAGCCTGATATGGTTATCATCGAGGCGAAAGCTTCGGGTATTCCTCTGACGCAAGAACTTCGACAAATGGATATCCCAGTAATTAACTTTACACCGTCAAGAGGTAATGATAAACACGTTAGAGTGAACTCAATCGCCCCTTTATTTGAGGCGGGAAAAATTTGGGCACCGAAACACGAACATTTTGCTCAGGAAGTCATCGAGGAATGTGCGTCGTTTCCATATGGAGACCATGACGATTATGTGGACAGTACAACACAGGCGATCATGCGTGTAAGAGCGGGAGGATTAGTAGAACACCCCGAAGATTACAAGGAAGAGAAAATTACAAGAGGTAACCAGATCAAATATTATGGCTAGAAGAATCATTATTGGAGAAATTTTAAATCTCATCAAAGGTCTTGGTGGAAATCCCAATAAATTCATGGGAACCAGAAGCAATATTAACTTTTTAGGAAAAGGTCCGCAAGAAAACTTGTTCCAGGCTCAAGTAGACGTGGAGGGCATGATCCAATCCGGATTCCCGCTTCAGAAAGTTATCTCCGAGGCGGAAAGTGCTGGAGGCTACGTTACAGCCGGCAAATTAAACGATTTACAACTACAACGTCTAAAAGATAATTTAATTTCACTTAAACAAGCTTATAAACCAGACCAGATTGCTAACATCACAGATCTGGGAACAGGAACCAAGGACTTGACACAAGAGGGCTTAGGATCTCTAAGAACCGCTCAACTGTTTGAAGAACAGAGACCTGTGATGGATAAAGCGATACAACTGGCTGCAGCAGATAGTGCTGCTAAGAGAAAAGCGTCAGAAACTATTTTACCTATGGGTCTAAGAGGTAAAGGCGATGTTAGCAAGGCCACAGGTCCTGTTCAAGGAAAAGCTGGAACTTACACTGTTATAGATCCCACTGCCGAAAAAGTATCTTATGCAAGTAGATTTAATCCAAAAAATGAAGTTCACGTGAATAAAGCAAAAGCACTATTAGAAGACCCGCAACTTAAAGGGGTTTATAGCGAAGCAGAAGTAAAAAACGCCTACG
>VTLG01013809.1_pt1 | contig 10805 bp, 17 predicted proteins | sample 4694571 | NCBI WGS metagenome assembly VTLG01 (sample SAMN12604809, study PRJNA352737) | marine metagenome | biome: ENVO:00000447; feature: ENVO:00000209|ENVO:00000569|ENVO:01000036; material: ENVO:00002151; isolation source: viral sequences binned using virsorter ... | reverse complement strand
GTTGTAGATACTGCAGGTATAATACCTGTCAGATCCACCTCGGAGACGTTTACGCCTGGACTAACTTGAAATCCCATATTTTCTCTCTCCTTATGATCTGGTTGTGATCTCTAAACTTGTTTGAGGGCTTGTATTTATTTATAAAATTATTAGGCTCACGAAAAAAGATTACCATAGTCCATGAGTATCATTTTCATCCCATTCTGAATGTGTTAGTAAAGTATCACCATGCATGAACTCATCTTTCTCTTTAATATCCATATTACCATCATTTACAAAGCCAAAAGGTAGTACATCTTCCTCTAATTGTTTCTCATTTGAGCTATGTAATTGTTTACGAATGTCTATATTAGTTAATTCTTTAAAGTATTCTTGATTAGATAACCATGCAAATAGTACTAAACACATTACTAAATCATCATTATATCCTTCTTCAGCTTGGAAACTTGTACCTTTTACAGAGAAAGCTGTAAGTTCTTGTAGAATATCAAAGTCATTTATCTCCATCTTATCGTTTTCAATGATAGTTTTTAATGTAGCACAACCAACTCTTTTCAATTGTTTAGTAGTTCTTACACCTAATTGTTGTGTTCCTCCACCAAATCCAGCATTAACTATCTGTCCAGATCTACCTCTCCACTGTGCAGTCATTATGTTTTCGTACTCTAAATCATGATGTAATATGTCTGCTACTTGTTGACCTATATCATTTATCTCTATTAAACAATATGCATCATTGTATTTTCTAGCAGCTTGTAATATAATATTAGGAAATAACATAGGACTTATCACATTATTTCTAAATGTAGCTACTACTTGATATGGTACAACACTACAATCTATTATACAAAATGCAGAATAATCATTACCTACACCTCTTGATACATCTACACATACAGCATAAACATGGTTTGGTTCTGGCTCAGCAAAGATTTTTGTACTCTCAGCTTTATGTAATGGCTCATGAAATACTAATGCTCCTAGCTTACTTGGATGTATAAGAGTATTAGATGAGCCCATGAACTCACATTCAAACTCCTGTCTGAACTGATCAGCACTGGTATTCTCAATTGTTTGTTTCTTCCATTCTTCATCTCTACCTGGAACATCAGACCAATGAACTTCAATAGCTTCGTATTCATTTCGTGCTTCAATAGCATCTGTCCATATCTTATAGAATAAATTCATACCTTTAGGAGTAGATGTTATCATAACTCTTGTAGTATTACCAGATGATATTGTAGGATATGTTGATGCAAAGAAGTCTTCTTGTTGGTGTGCTGGTACGAATGCAAACTCATCTAAGTATATTAAGTTAAATGATCCACCACGAACAGAACCAGATGAAGTAGAACCAGCTAATATCTTAGAACCATTCTCAAGTTCTATATTACCTTTGTTCCATTCTACTATACCTTGTTGCATCCAATAAGGTAAGTGTTCAAACCCTAATTGTATTCTATGTAATATTTCTCTAGCAGTTGCAGCCTTATTAGCTAATACTGCTACATTGAATGACTCATTGAATAATGCAAAGTGTAATATAAGAGCAGTCATAACAGTTGTCTTACCAGACTGTCTAGGCATCTTACATATAGTAAAACGATTCTTTTGTACACTATTGATAATTTTATCTTGAAAGTCAAATGTTTCAAAGTTAATCAAACCTTCATCAACATTAACAATTTTCATATACTTGTTACAGAAGTATAGGATATCGTTAGCGCACTTAGCTAATTCTTCTACTTGCTCTTTAGTATAATCTAATTTTACATTTGCTTTTTTTAATCTTGGATTACCAAGATAGATATCATTCTTTGTTAACAAGTCCTGCTTCCTGTAACTTTATTCTGTTAGCTAAATGTTGTTCTTGTATATCTTCTTTACTTTGACCATGATACTTAACACCATAGCCTTCTTGAATCATTATCTCAGTAGCACCACACCATCTGTCTTGTGCACTATGATAAACAATAACATCTGCTAATATCCTACCAAACTTACCTTTAGCATCTTTATAAGTTTTTAAAACTTTACCAGTGGCTAGTAATGTTTGAAGTTTTTCTTTAGCCAGAAGACCATATACTTTTTCTTCTTTATCAGATGTTCTAGATTCTGGAGTATCTATACCCATCATTCTTATACGTTGTTTCTGTAACCATACACCAAAACCTAAGTCTATGTCAACGTCAATGGTGTCACCATCAACAACTTTTACTAATTTGTAATTATATTCAAACATTTTTCTTCCCGTTCTTTATTTGATCTATTGCTTTTTTATTTGCTGCTATCATATTATCTTGATTTAAATCTATTAACTCTTGAATTTTTTTAGCTTTCTCTTCAGGAGAGTCAAGATGTAACTCAGGATTAATAATTTTTTCTAATTTTAAATTTTCTATTTTAGTATTAGGAACATATCTCCAAACATAACCAGCATCTGAATATACACCAAACACTGTTTCTGTTATTCCTACTTTAACTATAACAGCAGGTTTGCCATCTAGTATAACATGATCACTTTCATTGAATGCTTTATTCATTCTAAACTTCATACCTTTAACTAATGATGTCACCCATTCTTTAATCCATAAAGTAGCTACAAGTGATATTAGTAAAGCTATCCAAGGTACTAAGAATAGAGTGAGGTCCATTGATGCTTCATCTATCATTCTTCTTTTTCCTTTTTAGTTCTCAATACGTTTCTGGCATTACCACCTATTAGTTTAGTTAACTCTGATGTGTTACCTACAAATAAATTATTAGTTACATTACCTTTTATCTTATCATCATCAAACAAATCTTTTGCTTTCTTTTGTAAGTCTATCAAATCTCTATTAGTATCAGATACTGTTTTAATTAACTGACCAGCTACTTCATATGCTCTTGGTGATTGGCTTTGATTAGCTAAATCAAGTATACCATCTAAAGCATCTCTACCTCTTTCAATAAGATGGTATAGATTTTCTCTTGAATATTCTAAATCTCTTTCAGGTTGACCCTCTTTATCATTATCAGGTTTAACCTCTACTACAGCTTTAGGTTCTTCTTTCAATGGTTCTAAATCTAATGACTTAGCTATTGGGTCTTCTTTAGGCTGATGTGTTTGCACTGAACCACTCCTCAAAATCATGTATGAATCCGTAATCATCATCTTCATCAATATTTGCTATACCTACTGATGCATCTGCGTTGGATGTTGGACTACCATTAGCTAATAGACCTGGTGTAGTTGTTGTCCTACTATGTATATAGTATCCACTTGATGAAGAATTTGTCACATTAACATTTGCAAACACAGTATTGGCTGGATGTGTGTTTGCATAAACAGTAGATGTATCCACGTGTGTCATAACATTAGCAGTTTTAATAATACCAGTTTTTCTTAGTGGTCCCCATAAATAACCTTTAAGAGTAAAGTTTAATGTGTGAATTAATGCTCGTCTAGTTTCAAAGTCTCCATCATAAGTATCTTGCATTGATACTCCATTCAATACAATTGGAATATCTTGCTTCCAATTCATATCAGGAATTAATGTCATTGATACAGACCACTCTGGTGTAAAGAATGGTAATATCTGTTCTAATATTTGTGTTGAGTCTTCTGCATATCTGGTGTATATGTTTAACTCAAAACCTACATCATAAGCTACAGGATTGTATGCTGCATATAGTTTAGCTTTATCATCTGAGTATGCAGAAACATTTCTGTGTATTTTATTTAATTTTCTTTCTGGTGCATAATTTATTGATGTCATCTCAAAAGACATACGAGGTAATACCATACCAACTTTTCTAGCTAGATCTGGATCTTGGTCTAATCTAGCTAATGCTTTTTCTCTTGGAGCATATGCTAACGGTACTTTAATATCTTGTACTATGTTACCACTATTATCTTTTCTTTGTATAATAATATCATTAAATATTGTTCCAAAAACAATTACGTACTTACGTAAATGTTGATGATAAAAAGTATGTCCTAGCATTAGAAAGTACCACCCTCACTAAACGGATCACCATCACTAAAGTCTAGTATTGCATCCGCATCTGTTTCTATTTGTATATTATCAGCATCAGTTACTGTATCAAAATCTTTTGTTGTAGTTGTGCTACCATCACTTCTGTCTTCTTCTTCAGATAATATTCTAATATTATCTTCTGTAAACAATGGTGTTATACCATCCTCTTGAGTTAATTGTACATCAAGATATATGTCTGTACTGAAGCTAGTTTCTATAACATCAACCTCATCAAAACCTGTATTAAGTCTTTCACCACTATATTCAAATAACTCACAAGTAATATCATAGAATTGTAATGAACCCATTTGATAAAATGTTGGTTCATGTTCTACAAATTTAACTGTATATATTTTTTTGTTTAATGGAAGATAAACTAAGTCGCCTTCTCTTGGTCTTGTAAGACCTGTATCAGCTTCTATAGATTCTGCAAATGCTCTACGTGCAACAGAGAATGTTACTCTGTCCCTAATCTCTAAACCAAACTTACCCAAGAAGTCACCTTCACCCTCAAAGCCTTCTACATTTCTAATATACATTTCAACTTGAGAATATGTACCGTAGTATTTCTTTCTTGACTCATTTAATATGTCATCTGTATCATCTTCAGTGAATGGCATATAACCAATATCAATACCATAAATCTTAATTGATTCATAGACTAAATCATTGATTAAATTTTGCTCATCTGTACTTGCAAAATTATTGAAGAATAGATTTGTGCCTCTGGCCATTTGTTATCCTGTCATATCATGAACTGGTAAGGAATAACTAGAAATCATTTCTTCTTCTAGTCTTTGTTTTTCATCCAAACCTTGTTGCAGTATTTGTTCTCCATTAAATTGTACACCACCTGGAAGTTGCATACCAACAAATTTAGTTAAGTTAGATCCCCATTGTATTTTAAATAAGCATGTCACATATCGTTGTAGCCATCTATCATTATACACATCTGTATATGTATCAGGATCAAGTTTCTTATATACTTCAGCAATTATATAATCACCAACTGTTACTTTACCCCAATCCATATCAATATGTAATCTGTTTTGATGTCTATTGTATCTTAATGGTTGTTTACCAACAAGCATCTCTTCAATGAATCTAATGTTCATGAAGTTCATAAAGTATGGTACAAGATCATATCTTGATAAATCATATAAGTCATTCAATGCTATTTGATATCTAACATTAAATAAATTATTAGTACTTGTTGCATCACCTATATCAAATATATTAATGATACCAATTGTATTTGAATCTGTTACAGTAATGTACTCGTTTGTTTTATCATCAGCTGTAACTTGATGTTTCAACCAAGTCTTTTCAACTCCATCAAAGTGATAATCTTGATAATACAAAAACGCTTCATCTATACGATCATCCATTTGATCATCATCTATATTGATTTCTATAACAGGCTTACCTAATTTTCTTAGACAATATTCTTTTAGTGTAGCCTTACTGTTTGGTGTTGCCATTTATTATCCCCAGATCTTCGTGCCGCTTGAATTATAAATTTCTAACGCATTACCATTACTATCTTTAAGAGATCCTCTAACGTGTACGTTATACAAATTAGCTGTAGAGGTACTTGTCATTGTGACATTAGCTTCAGTGTTTACGGCTTGTTTAATTGTATCAAAAAATACATTAGCTGCTTTTATTTCATTAATGGATGATGTTGAGTTTGCAACTAACGCTTGGTTAGCTGTTAATGTTCCAGGTGTTCTTACACCACCAATAGCTACTACATTAGATGTATTACCATCTTCTCTACCTATATGAAGTGTACCTCCATTAGAAGACCATGCTACTTCACCAAATTCTAATGTACTTGGTGTAGCAGTATTTGCTGATCTTTTGATCTGAATTGTACCGGCCATTAAAAACTTCCTCCATCTAAATTTCTAGTATTCACTTTATATGTATCATCAGATTTATTATATCTTAATACATATGTATTTGCATTATTAGTAAGACTGACATCTTCCATGTCACTCATAACTTCAGCTTTACGAGTTAATACCTGAGCACTAACACCTGTGGAAGTTAATATTGAACCAGCTACGTTAGCAGTGTTCAAAATGTTCCTCCATCAGCTTTAGGTTCTTGTAACAAGAATAAATCTTTATCAGCATTATATACTAATATATTATTATTAGCTCTACTAACTTCTCTAACATCATCCATACCATCTAATCTTGGTTGTACACCACCTGCTCCTGTCTGTGCTATTCTTACAGCAAGTCTAGTAGTGTTTGTTAATACAGCATTGTTAGTTGTTATTGCCATTGCTACCTCGTTACTTGTGGATTAACTGTAACTATACCTTCAACAACTCTTGATACAACACCAGCAGCTGTTGTAACTTCTACATCATATACATATCTACCAGCAGCCATTGATGCTGTGGCACTCCAAGCTAATTCTAATGTTAACTGACCATTAGTACCACCATTAGTTATTACAAATGTAGATGTTACTGCGGATGATGTATGATGTTTTCTTATTTGAGAAGCTGCTTCATAGTTTGTTAGATCAACAACATTACCATTGTCATCAGTTACTGTAACAACTGTGCTGAATGTAGTTCCTTGATCAATGATAATATCAGCTCTTGCTGCCATAGGTATACTCCTTATTCATCTGTTTATATTATTTATAAGAAAGGATTATACGTGTCTTGATCTAAACTCACTATATAATTTATAAGATTTTTTAACCACATTGACTAGTGCGTACTTCATAATCTCTATTTCTTTTCTAGTTTCATCAGGTTTAATATCAACCCATTCGATTCTATAGTTAGAAACAACGTACATTATGTACCAAAGATCACTAAAGTCTGTTAGAACAAGACGTTCCCAACCTCTATATCTCAATGCTTTTTGATAACCTTTTTGTCTATTTTCTTCTGAAAGACCTTTATGTAGTGATTGTATTATAGGTTTAATAATACCAAACTCTGAATCATTATGTTTACCATCACTTTTAAACATTTGTAAAAACAATTGTTGACCAAATAGTAACATAGTGAATGCAAATACTTTTTCATTTACTTCAAACTTCATTTACCAATCACCATAATTCTTTTATGTTCATATATCTTTTTTGATCCACCATATTTAATATCTGTTAGCCCTGCTTGTTTTGCAAGCTCTCCTTGATTATTAACACAATTGATATGCAACCATTTAACATTTCTATTATCATTACTTTGCAATACAAATAATTTATCTTTATAATCTTTTGTAATATGTTTCATATCCATCATATGTTCACATGATGTATTAATAATTACTTGACCTTTATAATCTATTTTGTCAAATACAACATCTGCTGTATGTACATTTACAAGAGGATAATCTCTCCATATATGTTTTGCTATGTCTGTTGTATATTCATCTACATCATATAGATCAATATTTATTTCACCAAATGTTTGATATAAAAATGGCACCAAAACTAAACCATACCAACTAGCAAGCACGGATACATGATTAAAGTTATTATGATCAACAACTTTATTTAACTCATGACACAACCATTCTTTACTTTCAATTTGAGTATCGAATACTGCTTCTGAATAATCTTTAAATTTATATATGTGGTTGTCAGCTACATATCCTAAATTCTTAGCCCATAACTTTTGTACTTGCCCATAATCCATTTAATATCTCATATCTATCTAATGCATCATCAAAGATGCATACTGGTAATTGTCTTAATTTGTTTTGTTCTATGTCACTTGGAAATACACATCCATGCTTATATGAATATGCTAAACCTGGTTCAAAATAATATATGTTCTCTCTGTGTCTTCTATATATCCATGGATCTAATCCATAAAAACTCTTATACATTTTTTCTATATTGGCTTTGCACTCTTTCCACAGCGGTGCACAATTATCTTTGTCTATGATCATTATAGACGAGTTAACATTGCATTGATGAACCTTTCTGGCTATCCCATCACTAAACCAATTAGTTTTAAGTATGTTTAATTTACCAGGCTTATATGTTTCAAAAAATTTATTTAAAGGTATATGTATATAACAATCTAAATCTAAATAAATTGTAGGCTGATCAAAAAGTCCTGGTTCAAATAACTTTATTTTATTCCACCACTTACGTTCTTCAAAATCATCAGTTGTTTTTATTATCTTTATATCTTTATGTAACCCTGCTGGATCATCTGTCATACAATAATATATACAATCTTTATGTAATGTCAACAGTTGATTATATAATTCGTTGACATAATCAACACCGTATAGTTTACCTACCTTTACAGATACTGCTTGCATAAGTCAGCCTCCCAACCTTCTTTTATATCTAAAGGATCAGGTTCATGATCTTCCATAAAGATACATACTTCATGATCTTTTCTATACTTTCCTTTTTCTTGATCAGGATACTTTGCACCTCTACTATGTGAATACACAGTACCTTCAGGGTATGCATTAATTTTATCTCTATGACATCTCCATAGATATGCATCACTACTATATAAAGAACCTTTTGCTTGTTGATAATATTCTACAAAATGTTCCCATATCTCATTTGTTATGGGTGATCTATTATCCACATATATTAAACTTGCATTAAAACCCATAGTAAGAAAATAATTACCTCCATGCATACCCATATGATATTTTGGATTCCAATTTGTTGGTATCATTGCAGGAGGTGTTGTTTGTATTACTCTATCTAATTTGTTTAAGAATAAATTATCTAAATCTGAAAATAATATCTTACCTTCTATACCACATAACTTAGGAGCAAATAAAGACATTTTAATTGCATCCCAAAACCACCATTGATCCATAGTTAGTATATCATCCCATAACCATTTCTCTGTACACTCTACAGGAATAATATCTTTATCTAAACCAGCTGGATTATCTGTCATACAGTATGAGTTAAACTCACAAGGCATATGACGTTTAGCCATTCTATGAATTAAATTAGGATAGTCAGCAGTAAACTTAGTACCCCATTTAATTGTCATTAAGTTAATCTCTGTTTGGATCAACGGCACTTCCATTAAATAACCTTTCATAATATGGTTTGCTTTTTTTATATTCATCTTTTCCTGGTCCATTTAACAACCTTATATAATAATCTTCTCTTTTTTTAAAAGCCTGTTTATCTCTTGGAAAAAATTCTGATCCAGTGTCTGCACCATAGTAATATGAGTATGCTATTTTTCTAGGTAGTGCTTTCAAAACACCAGGCCATTCATGACCTAAGTAATCATCATTACCTCTATACATTGTCATTATATAATCTGAATCTTTATCAAACTGTTTCCATATATCAGTTAATGTTCCACCTTTCCAACCCATCACAGATGTATTGTAGAATGAAGGAAATCTCATATTTGGATCATCACGAAGTTCTTTTGGTTGTTTACTAAGGTCTAACCAATCAACTGGTTTCCAAAAACAATAGACACAAGTTATCATACGTGAGAAAATAAACTTATCAATATTTGTTATCTCTCTATGGAATGTTACATCTAAATCAAAATATAGATTGGTGCCTTCTTTGTCTATGTCAGGATGAAATAATAACATTTTATTCCACCAGCCATCTAATTTAAATTTGGATACATCTATTACATTTATCTCAGGATGTGTGACTGTTGTAAAATTTGTTAGTAGATAAAACTTATATGGTTTTTTATACAATCTTTTACATTGCCAGAATATATCCCATACATGCTGGTCTCTAAATTTATCACGTCCCTCTCTAGGTTTTTCATCTACAGTCTTTACAACAAAAATATTATTCATAATAATACGTTCTTTTAATTTTTAACCACTCATCTATTTGTTCTTCTTGTTGAGCATCTTTAAACATTAGTATTAATGTATCTACTCTTTTACTAACTATAATATGAAGAAGGGTATGATGGTCTTGTAAAAAATATTTTTCATCCATACCATCTCTACCATGATTAACAAATCTTATATTAGACTTTCTTATTATATGTTCTCTTAATTTGGCATCATAGTCAAATGGTATACGTTTTTTTAGTTCTGATCTAAACTTAAATATATTATCATACCCTTGGTATAGATCTGTATACTCTGTAACAAGATAATTTTTCCATCCTCTACTATTAACTACTTGTCTATAGTAATCCATAATGGTACCACGACAAGGTAAAAAGTATTCTGGTAATTCTATACCTGCTGTATTCTTTGGCATTATGAATACTTAGCCCCATCAGGCAGCATACTTGGATCAAATGGTGCAAGTGGCCATACTAACTCTTTGCCAGCAATATCTTCTACCATATTTTTCCATAAGTCTTCATTGTATACAACATAACCCAAAGTCATTCTTGGTTCACCGCCATAAGCACTATGCCACATAATTTTTTCTTCTTCTTCCTTCTTACCATAATAGCCTGTCTTCATATGCCATCCTGGTACATCAGGTATATGTACTAAATGTTTATCAAATGGTTTATTAATCTTGCCTTTAGATCCTGCTGGATTAATATGTCTCCAATATCCATTACCAGTTTCTGTATATGTAAACAAAACATTATAACCTGGTACATTCCAATTATTATGCCATGCAATGTAGCCATCTTTTGGATACCACATCTTTAGTGCACAAAATCTTATACCAAGTAATGATCCTAATTCATTATCAAGCCAATGACTTTTTTCTTGTATTACCTTTGCTATATCTTTATCTTTAATGTTATCATTCTTAACCCATGTTGCTATCTGATTAAAGTCATAGCCATGAGAGTCTGGTGGATAA
>VTLG01012044.1_pt1 | contig 10805 bp, 8 predicted proteins | sample 4694571 | NCBI WGS metagenome assembly VTLG01 (sample SAMN12604809, study PRJNA352737) | marine metagenome | biome: ENVO:00000447; feature: ENVO:00000209|ENVO:00000569|ENVO:01000036; material: ENVO:00002151; isolation source: viral sequences binned using virsorter ... | reverse complement strand
AAGATAGTGTTGAAAGTAGAGATGCATTAGATAGATTAAGAGCTTTACAATATATGCAAGCTCAAAGTCAAGGTCTGATGGGTTTACCTGTTGTTCAACGCTATGGTGGTGGTGGTGCTGGTGGTGCTGGTGGTGGTGGAACTTCAAGTTATGTTAATCCTCCAAGAATACCTCATACACCTATACCAAACCAAACTCAAATAATAGAACAACCAGAAGAAAATACAGTAAATATTCCAATAGCAGCACAAGGTAATTTAGAATTAAATACAGCAAGTATTACACCAACAGAAGTTGCTCCTCAAATAATGGCTGCACCTGAAGCTCCTATAGAAGCAATAGGTCCTACAGGACAAGAACTTCCTTCACCTACAGGATTAGCAGGTGGTGGACAAATAGCTGAAGAAGCACAAGGTTTAGCTAGTCTTGGTAGACATGGTGATAATATGCTTTTACATGTTAATCCTGAAGAATTAGAAGGATTATCATCTCTTATGAATATTACTTATAATCCAATAACAGGATTACCTGAAGCATTTGGAGGTTTTAGAAGTATAGCTAGAGCTGTTAGAAGAATTGCAAAACCTATTAGAAAACTTGCACCTGTTCTATTAACTATGGCTGCTCCAGCATTATTTGGTGGATTAGGATTAGGTTTTGGTGGTGGTGCATTAGGATTAGGAATACAAACAGCACTTGGATCTTCATTAGGAAATATTATAGCAGGTGCTAAACCTGGAGATGCATTAAAACAAGGAGCTATGTCTGGTCTTGTATCTGGAGGTATAGCAGGATTAACAGGAACTCCTTTGCTAAGTAAAACAATACCTACAACTGTACCAACGAAAGGTACAACTGTGCTGCAGACAGGATTAGGTCAAACTGCTGATATAGCAAAATCAGGAGTAGGAGCTTCAGGATCTCAATTTGGAGTAAGTTCTTTAAGTAAAGCTTCACCTAGTATACTTCAAAATATTAAACAATCACCATTAGTTCAAGATCCTATGGGAACTTTAAAAAATATAGGTTCAGGTTTAGGACAAGAATTAATGACAACAAAAGGACTTGCAAAAGCTGCAATGATAGATTTAGGTACACCTGATTGGGAAGCTCAATATGCTGCAGAAGCTGCTGCTAAGAATCAACAATTACAAGCTGCAGGATATACAGTAGATACTGGATTTGATGGTCAAACAGTTATAAGAGATTCATCTGGTGTTGTTATGCCAAGAAATTTAACTGTACAACAAATATTAGATAGAGCATTAGGAAAACAACAACGTACTAGATTAGTAGAACGATATGGTTATGCACCAACTACAGCTAAACAAGGTGGTTTAATATCATTAGCAGGTGGTGGAGAATTTAGTGGTCAAGTTGAAGGACAAGGACATGGTATGGAAGATAATGTTTTTATGCCTATAAAAGAAAAAGGTGAACAAATAGGAACATTGGCTGTATCTCCTGCTGAGTATGTAGTAGATGCTCATACAATGTCAGCACTTGGAAATGGTAATGCAGATCAAGGTGCAAAAGTAATGGATGGGGTTGTTGAAAGTGTACGTAAGAAAGCGTATGGTACAATACGACAGCCAAAAGAAATAGATGGTTTACAAGCATTAAAACCTTTAATGGAAAGGGTATAAGACAATGGCATTTTTATCTTCATTATTTCAAACAGGAGCACCTGTACAACAAGTAGCAGGACCTATGGTAGCTACACAAAAGTTACCTGAAGAACTAGCTCCTTATTATAAAGATATATTAGGTAAAGCTCAAGCTCTTTATAAAGAAAAAACAGCAGAAGGTTATAAACCTTATACAGGTCCAACTATTGCAGAATTTTCACCTGAACAGCAACAAGCATTTACAGGTATATCTGGATTAGTAGGTCAACAAAAACCTTTATTTGATGAAGCTATGGGTATGACTAGAGGTGCTGCAGCTCCTATAACTGGTGAACAAATAACAGAATATATGTCACCTTATCAACAAGCAGTAACTGACATAGAAAAAAGAGAAGCACAAAAACAATATGAATCACAAGTTGTTCCACAATTAGCACAACAAGCAGCACAAGCTCAAGCATTTGGTGGTAGTAGACAAGGTATACTTGAAGGTATGGCTGCAGATACACAACAAAGATTACAAGCTGATATACAAGCTAAAGGATCACAACAAGCATATCAGGAAGCTATACGTAGATTAGAAGCTGAAAGAACAAGAACAGGTCAAGCTGGAGCACAACTTGCTACTATGGCTCCTCAATCTTTAAAAGCACAACTTGGTGAATTTGGTGCACTTCAAACTATTGGTGAAGAAAAACAACAACAAACTCAAACAGCTCTTGATGAAGCATTTAGACAATATGCATTAGAACAAAATTATCCTTATGATACTATGTCTAAATATCAATCTGTTGTTACTGGTGCACCTATGGCTCCTACAAGATTTGCTGATCCTGCACCTCGTACACCATCTATAGGACAACAACTACTAGGTGGATTAGGTACATTAGTAGGAACTTATGGAGCTTTTGGTGGTAAACTACCTCAAGTATTTAAAAAGAAAGGTGGAGGATTAAGTGCTCTTCCTATTATTTATAGACAAAATAATGATCAAGTTCTTGATAGAAGTTCTGTTGCAAACTTATTGAATATGGATCTTTCAGGTATAAATGAATTTATAATTCCTAGTGATGTAATACATACAAAAAAACATAATATTCCACTAAAGCAACAATTTAAAACACAATCAGGAGAACCATTAAATCCTTTCTTTATACGAGCTATGCAAGAAGGTATTCCTGCAGGTTCTGCTTTTGAAGTTTATATAGGTCCAGGAGGTAAACCTGTTTTTAGTGTTGTTGATACAAGTCAATCTCAGGAAGAAAGTGAACCAGTAGAAACTGAAGATAACATAGCTTCTCTTCCTTCTTTTGATTTAAGTAACTATGGTTTATCAAAAAGAGCAGGTGTAGATGATACAACTTTTAAATTAGCAGAAGAAAACTTGAAAGAAACAAGAGAAAGATATTTAGGTCTTAATAAAAAAATAGATGAACTTATAGCAGCTAATCCTCTTAAATCTGCAGACGAAATAAAAAATGAAATTACTACTAGATTTAATGTATCAAGAGATCAAATAAGTAAGTATGTTGATGATAGAAAAGGTCAACTTGCTACACACCTTAAAGAAGATGAAAGTGAAATAGAAAAGTTTTATACAGATCAAGAAGGTGATATAACAAAATTTCTTAAAAAGAAAGAAGGTAGAATAGACGAAGAAGAAAGTGATGCTACAAAACGTATATCAGATTTTTATGATGTTAAAACTACACGCATGGAAAATCGTCAGGACTTATTAGACTCTAATTTAAGAAAAAGACAATTAGAAGATAAAGCAGAACGTGCTGCATTTTATGGTGATAGAGAAACAGCTTTAAAAGCTAGAGAAGCAGCTAATAAAGAAGAACTTAATAGACAACAATATGCAAATCTTGCTATGTTCTTTGCACGTTTAGGCACAGCTACTCCAAAATCAGAAGGTATAGGTGGTGTTCTTGGAGCTGGACTTGAAGCAGCAGAAGAAACTATACCTCAAGCAGCAGCAACAAGAGCTGCTTATAAAGACAGCCAAGATAAAATTGCTGATAGAAGAGAAATATTAGCATTAAATAAAAGAGGAGATAAATTAAAAAGTACAGAAAAATCAAGAAATATGAGAGATGCTATTGATTCCTTTATATATAGCGAAGAAGGAGATATTGCATCAGGTAGACATGTAGATACAGAAACTCTTATTAATAGAATTAATACTAGAAAAGAAGATTTACTAAATCAAGATTTTGAATTAACTAATAATAATGCTTTACGACAACGAGCAGAAAAACAAATGAGTGTAAAAGAAAATCGTAATGCTCTTATTAATTTACAAGATAAATTCTTTAATATGGAAATGGATATAAATGATAAAGAATTTGCATTACTATTAAATTATGCAGAGAAAGATTTTGAGAATGCAACAAAACTATTATCTGTAGAAACTATGAAAGCTGATAATTTAGATAAAATTAATAATGCAACTATGGATGTTTTAGAAGCTAAAGTTAATTTACTAACTTTAGATGCAACATTAAATACTCCTGATTTTCAAAAGTTTGTTATGTCAACTGACAAGATTTTAGAATATTCAAATACAGTACTTAATAATGAATTAACTGCAATTAAAAAAGCAATACCTGATGATAAATTAAATTTCTATACTACTCAAGCAACAGGTGATGTAATTAAATCATTAAGAGATAAGATAGGAGAAGTAGATTTAACAACTATGACAAAACTTGATTTTGGTAATATGGTTTTAGATAGAGTTATACAAATATATAAAGCTAATGAAGGTAGAGATTTACCATCTGAAATTACAAATACAGATTCTGTTAATGAACTTAATTCAGAAGGAGATGTAGGACCTAATAAAGCAAGTGATGTATTACAAGGTGTTACAACAAATTAAATGTTAGATTATCGTTCTGATACTTTTCATACAACACGTAATGAGATTCAAGCATTAAAAAATGATCTTGAATCTCGTAATATTCCTATGACTAAACAAGCTATTGAAGAATTATTAAATTCAAAAAAAATAACCTTTCAAGAATTTAGTAAGGCAAATACAGATTTTTTAAATGCTAGTAAATTAGCAAATAAAAAATATGAAGCAGATATAAAAGCAGGTAAGTCTGTAAATATTGAAGATTATCGTGTAGATAAACCTGAAGGTTTTGGTATAGGTAGAGTTGTTGCAGGTGCTGTAGGTGAAGTAGGTAGAGATATAAAAGGTATAGCTTCTGCTATAGCTCCTGAAACTACAGAAGCTATTGGACAAAAAATAAGTGATATACTTCCAGATCCTTTTGAAAAAAGAGTTGGATCTTTTTTTGATCCTTATATGGGTGAAGGAACAGGTGCTGATATATCACGTATTACTGCTGAGATAGCATCTTTCTTTGTTCCATCAGGTTTAGCAATAAAAGGTTTAAAATATAGTTCAAAATTTTTAAAGGCAGGAAAAGGATTAGGACCTAAAGCACGTAAATTAAGACGTATAGGAAGAGCAGGTAGATATGGACTTGGTGGTGCTATTGGTACAACTATAGCTGAAGATGCTGCAGATGAGAATATGATTAATGTTCTTGTAGATGGAGCAGAATTACTAGGTATGGAAAAATCTACTGTTGTTAATCTATTAAATAAAATTGCTGTAAATCCTGATGATACTGAAGCTCAACAAAAATTAAATTCTTTTTTAAATAATTTAGCATTAGCTGGTACAGGTTTTACTGCTGTTTCTCTTGCTAAAAAAATTATTGAAGGTGGTACAAAAGCTAAAGGTGTTAGTTCTTTAGATCATAATACTGCTCAAATAGTTAGTAAGATAGTTAAACGTAATAATGCTAATAAGAATACAAAAATTATTGAAGATTCAACTCCTGTTGATAAAGTAAAAAGTATTAGAAATAAATGGTTTAAAGGTTTTAGATCTGATAGAGGAACAGATGCTTTTACTTTAGAACGTATATTATTTAGAGAAAATAATCCTAAAAAAGCTATTGAAGAAATAGATGGTATTACAAAATCTTTAATGAGAACTGTAGATGATGAAGCTAGATTAACAGAATTATCTAAAGAAGAAATTGATAATTTAATTCAAGTATTTCTTGAGACAGGTGATAAACAAGCTTTAAAAATGTTACAACAAGAAGCTCCTAAAACTGCAAAAATAACTCAACGTATGTTTAATAATATAAAAGGTATGCGTTCTTCAATAGCAAAGCATACTGACCATGAAGATTTAAAAGCTATCTATGATCCTAAAAGAAAAAAAGTTTATTTAAATAGAACATATAGAATACATGATGATCCTTCTTTTTCAAGAGATATAAAAGATATTAAAGATCATGTACGAAAAGATGTAGAAGATTACTTACGTAAACAAGGTATAGCAGAAGAAAATTTAGTTCCTGCTATAAAAGAGTTATTAGAAGTAGGTCCAGATAATATAGATAAAAAGTTATTAGATGTTTTAGTAGGAAAAGATTCATTAAAAAGAACAGGTAAAGCAGGATATGGATTAGGATCAAGTAAAACTTATCTACCAAGAAAGATGGATGAGTTACCAGAGATTAGAGCTTTATGGGGAGAAGTTAAAGATCCTTATATAAATTATAAAAATACATATGCAAAGCTGGCTAACATAGAATCAGAGTTAAGTTTTGTAAATGATATGTCAACGTACTTACAATCAATAGGAGCTGCTGTACCTAAAAATGTTTTAAAGTCAGCAGGTGTAGCAATGAGAGATTGGGAAGATGCTACAGATTTAGGTACAGAAATTCAAAGAAAAGTTTTAGGTAGAGGTGCTACTGATGAACGTACTATTACTGTTCCTGTAATGAAAGGAAAGAAACCTGTTTTAGATAAAGAAGGCAAACCTGTATTAAAAACTATAAGTGGTATCAAATCTAAACAATTAAATCCTTTAAAAGATTTATATGTTAATAAAGCATATAAAGATTTTATAGAACAAGGAACAGATATACTTGGACCTAAAAATCCTTTAATGAAAAATTGGATGCGATATAAAATAGCAACACAAACATCTAAAACAGTTTATAATCCTGCAACACATGGTAGAAATACTATGGGTAATATGATAATGCTAGTAGCTAATGGAATGAATCCATTTAGAACTGGACCAGAATCTTTTGAAGCTGCATTTAAAAAATTAACAGGATATACTGATGAAGGAATAGGTAAAAGATTAGGTCGTTATCAAGAACTTGGTATTACAGATAGTGGTGTTAGACAAGAAACATTAAAGAGAACTGCAGGTCAAGTTTTTAATTTTGATTCTAAAACTGTTTTAGGTAAAGCAAGTAAAGCAATGGATAGTAGAAAAAATCCATTAAAAACTGCACATAACTTATATCAAATTGAAGATGACTTTTTTAAAGTTATGCACTTTGAAAAAACTTTAAAAGATTTAAAGAAAGTATTTCCTAAAGGAACTCCTATAGATACTATAGAAAGAGAAGCTGCAAGACGTACAAGAAATTTAATGCCTAATTATGGATTAGTTGGAAAGACTTTAAAAGAATTACGTTATTTACCTTTTGGAGATTTTATAGCTTTTCCTGCTGAAATGACACGTATAAGTTATCATTTAGGTAAATCAACTTTAGATGATATTACAGGAGTAACTGCTAGAAATATTGAAGCTCAAGTAGGAAAAAAACTTTCTTCAAAAGCTCGTAAAGAATTAAAGAATATGGGTTATAGAAGATTAGCAGGAATGACTGTTGCTGGTACTGCAGGTGAACAAGCTATGATGTATTCAGCTAATCGTTTAGGAATAACACCAGATCAAAGACAAGCTATAGAAACATTAGGTCCTTCTTATGCTATGGGTAGTCCTAAAATATTTTTAAGTAATGTTCAAAAAGATAAGAACAATCATTATGGTGTTAATTATATTAATTTAGGACCTATAGATCCTTTTAATTATGTTAAAGCTCCTGCAATATTAGCAGGAGGAGAGTTAATAAAACTTGCTCAAGAGTTTTCAAATACAGGACAATATAAACCTTCTGAAAATTTTAATGCTAAATTTAAAGCAGCGTTTACACAAGCATTAGGTCCTTTTTTAGGAACATCTATGGCAACTGATGCAATTATAGATGCCTTATCAGAAACTCAAAATCCTGATTTAAATAATGCAGAAAGATCTTTAAAAATAGCAAGTATATTAACAGAACAATTAATTCCAGGAGCTATTACTATGGCTCAAAGAGGACAGAAGTATAGAGTAAGTAAAGAGTTAAGAAAAGATCAAGGATTAGGTGCTGTTTCAGATTATGACTATACAATACCTGAAGTAGAAATGGAAGGATTATTAAGTAAAACTAGATGGTTTGGTATTAGACCTCAACGATTAGATATAACTGCAGGAATGCGTAGACAAATATTACCAGTTGTACAATCATTAGGTGATAAAACTAATATGTATGAATTTATGAATAATCCTAATGCACCACGAGCAGGTAAAGAAAGAGATAATCAATTTATCCAAGCATATATAAAAGATCAAACAAAACGATTAACAAATTTTCAAAAGTTAAAACGTATATCTGATGCATATGATTATTTAGGTTTAGATTATAGAGATCTAGTTATGGGATTAAGTAAAGAAGGATTAAAAGAATTTAATGCTGATCAAGTTATAGGTAATTTAGAATTAGCTAGTCAAAATAGATTTGTACCATCTTTTATTCCTGAAAATTTAGTACCTTATGCTGAGAGATATACAGGTGGTACATTACCTTATGATAGAATAAAAGAAATAATGCGATTATTAACAGATAGTGAAATACGATAGGATACAAAAATAATGCAAGACATGACAATGTTATGGAATGGTATACTCACATTAGCTATAGGTGCATTCCTATGGTGGATACGTGGTACTAATAGTGATATATCTAAACTAAGAGATGATTTAAAAGAACATGCATTGTCTGATGCAAAGACTAGAGAGTTTATGGCTACTAATTATGCTACAAAAAAAGAAGTATATAGTGAAGTAAATAAAATACTAGATAGATTTGATAGACTAGAAGAAAAACTAGATAGATGGATGGAAAAACAATAATGGCAAATATACACAATAATCCAGGTAATATTTTATTAGGTGAAAACTTTGCAGGAGAAACTGGAAAATATTATACAGGTAAAAAAAGTGGATTAAGATACTCTGTTTTTGATTCTCCAGAAATGGGTATACGTGCATTGTATCAAGACATTAGATCAAAATTAAGAAGATCTGATGGTGATGTTGAAGATGCTATGTTAAGATATTTAGGTGGAGATAATGACGAAGATAGTAAAGAAGATAAATATAAAAAAGCTTCAACACATAATAAAGATGTAAAAGGATATATTCAAAGAGCTATAAAAGCTTATGAAGAAGAAGGTGAAGATGGTTTAGTTAAACAAATAATTAAAAATGAAAATAAACCTGAAATTCAAAGATATTATTTAGATAATCCTGAAGCTATAATTACTGGAAAAAAATTAGCTATTATGAATTTACCTGGAGCAACATCTTTTGAAAGTGCTGCTAAAGTATATCAAGAAGGAGAGTATGGTAGAAAACATGGTGGATCTATAGAAAGAAATCCATATAATTATGAACCAAGACCAATCTAAAAAATCTATAGAAGATAAGATTACAGAAACTATAGATAAATATATAACACCTTCTGTATCTATGCATGGTGGAAAAATAGAATTACTTTCGTATGATAAAGAAGATAAACATGTTCATGTAAAATTAAGTGGATCTTGTGCAGGATGTGCAGCATCTATCTTTACTTTAAAGATGGGTGTAGAACAAACACTACAACATTTCTTTCCTGAAGATATAAAAAGTATATCGCATGAAGAAGCTGAAATAACTAATCCTTATTATATTTAAAATTTACATTTCTTAATAAGGTCTTCCATTTTTTTCTTACCAAGAACTATAAAAGAATTAACAAGATCCTGTTCTAATTTTTCAGGACTTATATTTAATTCTTTATCACTCTTTGCACCTCTTACTCTCGACAATAATTCTAAAGCTTTGATAGCACTATTTGTATGTCCATTTGCTTTCGCATATGTATACTGATTTTCTATTTCAGTAACCACATCCACATCAGTTTCTAATTCTTTTTCCAGATCTTCAATACGTTCTTTAATCTCTTGCATTTGAAGTAAGCGATAACCCTGATGTGTTGCTGAATTCTTAGCATATCCTGCAGTTCTTGCAGCCTCAGATGCATTTCTATGAAGTATATAAGATTGAGCAAATCGTTCTTGTTTTTCATTTAAAGACATTTACATCAACATAAGTAGGATTAATAATAACGACATTAAATTTCTTTACCTTTCTGTTGTTGCCATCTTAAATCATTTTCATTTGGTATAAGATCTTTATCTACATCAGGAATTATTCTCCATTCATTATCATCTTCTGGTCTTCTCTGAGTAGTATCACAACCTGCATATTCTATTCTAATATCTTCAGGTCTATCTTTTTCAAAATCTATAATATCATCATAGTAAGGTCCTACTTGTGTCTGAAATGTATACTTTAACATCTTCTGACATTGTTCAACTCCTATGTTTTTTACATAAGGAGCACTTTCAAATCTTGTACAATCACCATGAAAGCATACAATAAGCATGGCTACATAAAATATATCAGGCATTTCTACTCTTCACTAACTGTTGTAGGTACAGTAGGTGCATCATATTGAGTTAGATAATAACCTCCATATATAATTACAATAAGAATACCCATTATAACTAATAAATTTTTCATTAGAATTTAAACTCCTGTTCTAGAAACAATACACCATCATCATGGTTAAAAGAAAACTGGTTTAGATCTTTTCCAGTTTGTCTATCCCATCCAAATTTAATAGTATTACCATTTTCTTGTTTGTATTTTCCAAATAATCTTAGTTTACTTTTAGGACTTTCATCCATATCAAAGTAGTATCTATAACCTGCAGACCATCCTGGAAGAGTACTATATCCTTCACCTGCATCTGCTGGTTTAGTTTTTCCAAAAATAAATGCTATTAAAAGTATACTAATAATAACACCTATCACTATCCAAGATTTCTTAATATTATATTTTACCATAAATTTTTGAAGTTCTGTTTTAGATTTTCTAGCCATATCTTTCCTCTCTATTTT
>VTLG01002084.1_pt1 | contig 10806 bp, 5 predicted proteins | sample 4694571 | NCBI WGS metagenome assembly VTLG01 (sample SAMN12604809, study PRJNA352737) | marine metagenome | biome: ENVO:00000447; feature: ENVO:00000209|ENVO:00000569|ENVO:01000036; material: ENVO:00002151; isolation source: viral sequences binned using virsorter ... | reverse complement strand
TAACGTATCGTTATCTACTGTACCGTCAGGTAGTCCACCAACGGCTAAATCTGTAATTGTTCCATTAGTCCCCAGGTCAATATTACCTGCAGCGGAACTTCCATTAATTGTAATTCCCATTAGCTAATTACCCAGTTTCCGTTTACAGTTACAGTGGCATTGACCGTTATAGGTCCAACACTGTGTGCTCCTTTAGTAGCAGCGATAGTATGATCATTAGATATTGTCAAATCGTTTTCGTATATACATCCATCAGCTACTGAACCTGTAGGAGCTGTTACATATTCCAATGCGTTTGCACCTGAATTAACAGCTACAAACTTACCTCCAGAACTAGTGAAGTTAGCAGGAGTATCTGTTAATCCTACGAATGTAGTGGTACCAGCTGAAATTGCTGCCCATTCAGGGTCATCAGCACCCATCTTGAGATAATGACCTGCAGTACCTTTAGCGAGCCTTGCATCAGCACTAGCACCTCTGTAGATAATATCTCCACGAGTTGTAGTAGGAGTAGCAGTAGCACCTGTTGCAACACCATCTAGCTTTGTCTTATCTTCATCTGTCATCACACCCCATGCGGATGTAGTGGCAGCTGGTAAAGCTGTGTTATTACCAGATGACGATTCAACTGTTAAAGATGTTCCGTTTGCTGTATTACTTAAATTAGTAGTTCCAGATGGAGCTGCTGTCCATTCAGGAGCATTAGCACCTGAGTTAACTTGCAGCATTTGTCCTGCACTACCTACACCAAGTCTAGCATAATCTGTACCATTATAGTACATGATATCACCAGCAGCATCAGATCCAAGAGCTATCTTAGCACCTGTAACTGTATTATCTGCAATAGACGCAACACCTGCACCTTGTAGATAAAGTATGAAATCAGGATGTGCTGCTAGGTTTGCACCGAAATGAATACTAGATCCATCAATACAGAATCCAGTATTAGATCCAATTGAATTACCAGTATTAGGTTCTTGAATTACACCACCAATACTGATAATTAACGCCGCTGCTTGTGCAGGAGTTATAGCAGTAGTTGTTCCTTTAGTAACTAACTCATAATCAGCTGCACCTGCGGAGAATGCTCCACTTGCATTGTTATGTGCTTTAAGTTCTAGGTATTTAAAGTCAGTAGATGTAGATCCACTACTACCAGAAATAGTAATAGTTTTAGTTGCTCCAGTACCTGTAGCTTCTACACCAGCACCTACGAAGTTAAGTGTTGTAGCTGCTGTGGACAAAGCGCCGCCTTCATCTTGTACTGTTACACCTGATACAGTGATAGTTTTAGTTGCACCTGTACCAGACGCTGTGACATTAGCACCTACAAAGTTTAAAGTTGTAGCTGCTGTAGATAAAGCAGATCCTTCCTCTTGTACTGTAATTGCTGACGCAGCTGTGACAAATTCAACACCACTAGCATCAGATTTAACAGCAAGAGTTTTACCGCCAGCACCAGAGAAATTAGCAGGTGTATCAGATAATCCAGTAAATGTACTTGAACCGCCACTACCACTAGCATCATCTCCAACTACCCAGGAAGTACCATCATGTTTTAGTATCTTTCCGTTACCAGCTCCTGATGTGCTGACATCAGTTAGGTCATTAAGTGCTTTATCTAGAGAGGGTTTATTAAGTATCTGTGCATCACCTGAGCTAGCGTTCCAGTCAGACTGAACATTAACTTCAGCTCCAGCTGCTATACCATCTAGCTTTGTATGATCTGCATCAGTAAAGACATTACTATCTGTAGCTGCCTCTACTGCAGTCCTAATCTCTGCATTAGTTTGGTCTGCTGTTGCACCAGTTTCTATACCATCTAACTTAGTATGGTCAGCATCTGTGAATACTTGGGAGTCAGTAGCATTACCAACTAAGGTTCTGATCTCTGCCGCTGTCTGGTCTGCTGTAGCTCCTGTTTCAATAGTATCTAATTTAGTACCATCAGCTGCTACATCTCTTCCGTCAACAGTTCCTCCAACAGTTACATTACCAGTAAGTGTGGAGGTACCATCTACAGTTAAGGTGCTATCAAAGTCAACAGCTCCTGTGACATCTAATGTACCAGGAATGTCTACATTACTTGTCCATTCTACACCAGTACCTGCAGTATCAGTCTGTAGTAGCTGTCTAGCAGTACCATCTTTTAATTTACTAACTTCTATCTCAGCAATAGGGCTGACATTGGTGTTAGTAATTGCACCTTGATCTATTCTATCGTGAATGATTACGTTGAACTGCTCTTCCTGTAGTGCATATATTAACTGATCTTGGTTATCATTCAGATCCTTTGCACGTACAGAAGATCCTGCAGCATAAACTGCTTTAGCTGCATCTATCTCTGTATCTCTATATACTCTTACATTACGAGTAGCATTGGCAGGGGCTTTCCCTGAGTTAAATCTAATTGTTGTTGCGTTGTGAAAAGTCCAATCGGTAGTTACTGCTTTATCTACCCAAACATTACTTTCCAGAACTTGGACTTTAACGTCGTCCTGTTGTAAATATTCAAATGAGAATGTAAAGTCTAAATTAGAACCATTACCATTCTTGAATTCTTCAGTTGTCTTGGATGTCCATGCCATAATTTATCATGGGTTAGCTAGTTTAAGGACCTCTTCTAGATATCCTTGTTTGGTTCGGTGGGTGACTTTTTGTTGTTTAATAGCTCTTGCTCTTATATCTTTTATATTACTAATTCTACCCTCTGCTAATCTCTTAGCACGTAGTAGAGCTTTATCTATTTGGTTATATACATTAAAGAACTCTTCTGTTTTAAGTACAGAGGAAGATATCTCACCTCTACGAACAGCTCTTAGTATATCTACAAATCCTACTTGATCGTAACCTTCTACTGTAAGTCTATTAGCACGCTTCATGATACGTTTCAATTCCTTCTTGAAGTATCCATCTTGACCTACAATACTATAAAGTTCAGATCTTTCATGGTTTTCAAGGTCAACTCCATTACCAGATACGTTGAAATGTGGTCTAGAATCATACTCAATATCAATTAAGAACTGCTGTTCAGGAGTTTGACCCTCATGAATCTTGATAGGACTATAGTTATTCCATCCTCTTACAAAGATATTCTCTTGATATCCGATCTTTTTACCACTTACCCAGTCATATTTGAGAGGTAAAGCTTGTTCTTTATCAAAGACATCTATCCAATTGTTACGATTTCTTGCAAGATCTGCGAAATCTAAGTCCATTTCACGTAAACCAGGGGTCAGTAGACGACCTAATTCAGATCTTTGACCTGACATTGGTAGTAAACTATTCGCAAACGTTGCTCCCCATTTGTTGATAGCGGCTGGATTACCACTTGTGATATCTAAAAATGGCTCTAAATTGGATAAAACTGACTTATTTACTATGGCAGAGCCTAATATAAAAGCTGCTTTCTGTAACATTTTTTCATGTTTAGCAGTTGAGATGTTATCAAAGTTATCTCCAATGTCAGCTACCATAGCTAACCAGTCCCCTAAAGGTCCTAGGAATTCATAGGAGTACCAATTACCATCTAAACCTTTGTAAGTTTTAGGTTTCCAACCTTGTTCTCTGCGAGTACGTTGACGTTGTGGATCCCAATGGGCTGTACCACGTAATCTACCTTGCATAAAGGCTATACCTGCAGACATAACTGCAAAGTTACCTAAAGCTGCTCTACCTTTAATCTTAGCTCTTTCTAATTTAAATCTAGTTATAGCATTCTCATTAAACTCAATACCCTTCTTCATTAACAACTCTCGCATCTCATCTACTGAGTAAGCTTCTACAGGTTTCCTAGCCCAATCATAATAATCACTAGCAAAGTTATAGCCAGTCTTATTAAACTTATGGAACTGTTGTCCTGGTCCATACTTACGGAAGATATCAATGATATTAGCAGAAGTTCTAGGGAACATAAACCAAGGTCTAATACCAGGTGCCCATTTTAAAGCTACGTTGAAACCTTGTACTAGATTACTATCTAAGTTCAAAGCAACTTCACTAGTATTGTATGCTACATCTTCACCTACTTCTGTTAACACTCCTTCAGAGTTTAACATCTTTTTATAGTTCTTCTCTGAGAGCTCTCTAAAAGCCGCTGTATCGAGTTGTTTACCTGCTTGGAACAATTCATCAAAAGCTGCTCCTTTAGCCGCTGCGTTGGCAAAGAAGGCCCTTGTGAAGCCGTCTAAGGCTGTCATAGAATTGATACCAAAACGTAGCCATGGATGTTGAGCTAATTCAAATTGATTTTCCCAAATGTTTAACAGTGCACTAGCACCATATTCACCATCTACCTCAGCAGCTTTAGCATAGCTTCTAAGGAATTCAATGTTATTAGCTTCTTTAAGTGCCAAGTCTTCACGTTCTAAGAAACGAACTGAAGTTGGATCAGTAGAAGCTTTCCTAAATAATATCTTGAAATGATCTGTTGCTTTTTGAAATGTATCCGCTACACCAGCGTACTGATGAAAAGCTCTCCTCATAACCGTGCTGTCACCTTCTCTAAGTGCACCGTAGCCCACTGATAATGGTTCTGCAATAAGACCACCAAAGTTACCAACGGCAGCTTTGATAGGTGTTGCAAATGCTGAGAGTACAGAGTTAAATATATTACTCCATACAGCTTGCATTATAATTGAAGGTATTTCAGGGTTTAAGTCTATTAATGCTTTGTCAACTGTACCCAATGCATTAGAAGCCTGCTTGTGTACGTTGAACATGGATGTGACGTTTCCGTCTGTCATTTCATTTGCAAACATCAAAGGCTTAAGCCAATGAGGTTTTTCCTTTGCTATCTGTCTTAAACTATTTGTGTAGTTCTTAGCGTTAGGTATAATCTTAGCTAAGTTTTCATTTACATCTTCAGAGAAACCGTCTGCTGCAGCCTTCATAGCTTTAGCATTCTTTGTTCCCTTAACACTTTTCCAAGTTCTAAGGTGAGCTAGTCCTGCACCTCTTTGGTAAGCAGCTAGACCTTTCTCAACCATTAGATATTCTATACGATCGAGTATTTGATCCTGTGCTCTAGCCATAACAGCTGAATCATCCATTAGCCTCAGACCTTCTGCAAGGTCAGAAGCTTGTCCAGCTTCAGAAGTCAGTAGATAAGCTCTAGCTTTTTGAACATCTAAATCAAGGAATTGATCAAAATAACCTTTAAGTGAGTTTACAACTCCACGGTAACCTTCTGATCCTACAGCAGTAATGCCATCTATTTCTCCTTTAAACTCATCTAGAAGTAACTTCATTTCTGCTACATCCATCTTTGGATCAAGCATTAAAGCAGATAATCTTTCACCAGTTTCTGCTATTTGTTTAGAAGTAATAACTTTACCAGAGGCTAGTTTCTTAGCATATTTACCACCACTCTTTAACTCTTCTGCAATACCTTTTACTAAAGCTCTACCTTGTAAACTGTCAATACCTAATCCCCACTTACGCGAAGCTTCGGTTACAATACTACCTAAGCGTCCATAAGTTGATTCTATATTCTCAGTGACTCTAACAGCGTCCACAGAGGCTCCTATTACACCGTCAGCGTCTTTTGTACGTAGTGCTACTTCTTCTCCATCAAAGAGGTCGTGGACACCCATCGTGGGTTCCGTCAGCTCTTCTCCGTTTCTAGTAAAGTAAGAGGCTACATTATCGAGTTCTTTCTCTTGTCGTGCCATGTTACGCATGACACTATCTTCAATTGGATTATCTGAGAACTTAGTGAGTGATAGTTCATCAGTTGTTAATACATCTATATTTTTCTTAGCAAGCTCACTCTCTGGAATCCATTCAGATGTTTTACGTAGACTTTTGACAGCTCCAGTTAGTTTTGCAGCTCCCTCTATTACACCTGAAAGCACTCCTAAGAATGCTCCTTCATTAACGTGTTTACTACGTTTTTGATCTGGTTCATCATCAGGGTTTGTTGCCCAGCTATTAGGTATCCATTGGTATGTTTTAGGCCAATAAGACTTAAGCACACCACTAAGGTTATCATCAGTATAGCTCTGAGAAGCAATCGCATCGACTGCTACACCAGATCCTATATCAATACCCATACCTGCAAACCACTTGAAAGCAGCATCATTACCTAGTTTTTGTATAGGTGCTGGTGCTACTTTAGAAGCGTGTATAGCTGTACCTGTTTTAGTTACAGCTCTTTTAGTCATCAGCATAGGTAAAACCACAGCTGATATATCCCTTGTAGCATTAGCCACACCACTTTGATATCGTGATGCTTTAGGAATATTGACACCAGGTATGATGTTTAAGGCATCTGTTATGGTATCATTAAGACCTCTAGCAGGTGCTGTTAAAGTCTCCATAATTGGACTATGGATGACTTTTTCCACAGGGCTTAATTCGATACCTGCTTCTTCTTTAGCGGCTGCTATGTTAGGTAGATTATCTGGATCTTCTTTTTGTGCTTGACTTAAGATCTGCTTAAGTTTAGCTTTTGAAGCTTCCTCATCTCTAGGTTTTTCCTCAGCTTTTGGACCTCCTTGGAGTTCCTCATCAGTTGGAGATAGTCCTGAATCTTCTAATTCAGTAACTTGTTCTTCAATAGCTTTTTGAGCGTCAGCTGAGTTTTTGATTGATTGGATGGTTCGTTGGTTATCGACTTTAATAGTCTCTAACTCTTCTTCGGTTAGTTCGTCTTTCCCAGGAGCACCGTAAGCAGCTTCCCAAGGATCAAACTCTTTTGGCATGATTAATTACTCATTTATTTAGTACTGATTCACGTAGAACCCATGGGTTGTTTAATTCCTCAGTGCCTCCGCCGTATTTATAAGCAGCTTTATGGTATGTTTTCAGATCTATATCAGGGAATAAGTCTAATAAAGCAGAATCTACATCACCATTAAATGCTTCTATATTCCGACCAATTACAGAGCATTGGTTATTGATCCACTGTTCATCATTATTCCAACCTCCTAATGTTTCCACGAAAGCTGCAGCTTGGTTTGGTGGTACATTGTTTGTTTTACTAGTATTCTCAATTGTTTCACCATGATTTTTAGGTACAACTTCTTTAGAGAATTTATTTTCACTACCATGTCCACGTGTGGATCTTGGAAAAGAATTGTTAGTACCTAGTATCGCTTGTATCCAAAGTGCCTGTTCTTGAGTTTTTCTTACAAGATCGGGAGGCTTCATCTCTTTCAAACCTGCTGCCTTACGTTGTTTATTGATAATCTCGAAAGGGTTCATACCAAATCTTCTGGCATATAGATTAACTCTGGTATCCATTTCCCATCCATCTTCACCATACCCTTCTTCCATTGCTTTTAACTCTTGTTTAGTGAAAAGCTTAGGCTCTTTAGTGTTAGTATCTACTTCTGAAAGGTAATCTTGTAATTCCTTACCTTCTTTCTTTTCAATAGCAGTTAGTATTTCATTATGCCTTGCAAGAATTGCATCATTCTTACTCTTACTACCTGCAAATACAGCATCTCTATAATTAGTGTGATTACCATGTTGATCTACAGCATACTTACCACTTGATCCATCTTCACTATTGTTGTTGTAATAATCCTGGGTTTCTAATAAAGCTCTTTGTACAGCATTTTCTATTCCTAAGTCTTGATATGTAGTAGCTTTCTCCATAAACATGGTAGTAAGCTCTTGGTGTATCAATGTAGGTATAGGCCCTTTTTCTTCTAAAGCTTCTATACTTAAGTGCTTTTTTATTACAGCTTCTAAAGACTTAACTTCTGCTTTATATCCTTTATTCTGTGCTCTTCGTTGAGTTTGAGTTTGAGCTTGTTCAAGCCACTTATTCCTTACAGGTAACGGTAATTTATCTAGCATCGTAACGTCTAGAAGCCCTTGCTTTGATAGTTCTTCAAGATCAATATTCATCCTCCGTTCTGCTTCAGCGCTGACACTCCTTTGTTCCCTAAACCGTTGAAAGGGTTCAATGTCATGTTGACCAAGACTTTCTTTGTTAATCTTGTCTTCTAACTCATCCCAATCCTTATCAGTCATGGCCATGTAGCGTGGCTCATTAGTATTAGGATCTATTTCTTGAGCTTCTCTTACAATTCTATTTTGTAAAGCTGCACCTTTTAATTTAGCTTTCTCTTTCCAGTTATCAGAGTTCTTTATATTCTCGTCAACCCAAACCTCTTCAAGTTTATTAAATCTAGTCTTATAGTACTCTCCAAATGTCTTACCTTTAGCCCAAGGTACTTCTTGGTTCTTCATTTTTTCATAAAGGTCAGATTTAAGAGTACCAGCATCGAACATATCCTTTAACTTTTTAGTTATGACATGATCTAAAGCACCTTCATGGCTATATAAATTACCATCTTTATCTACTTGCGATGCAACTGCAGTAATAAATTTACCTAGATCTCCATCCTCTTGGAACATCATCTGGGCATTGTGTATCCTTAGATTAGATTTATTAACAGAATCTACTTTTTCATATTCAGCATAAACATTAGATACCCCTGAAGACATTGTTTCATAATGACCTTCTGCTGCAAGTAAATCATCGCTAACATTAATAAGATCAGTATCTATAAAATACTTCTCACGTAAAGCGTTGATTGCAGCCGCCTTCTTTTCTAAAGTGTCTGCTTTGTTAGGTGTAAACGTCTCACCACCATATGTAACTTCAAGTTCATCATTATTCAGCATCTGGCCTTTAATCCAGTCTTCCATATTACCGGCTGCTGCTGTCGATCTTAACCTTACATATTCATGCAGCCCCCAACCTGATAAGCCATGTAGTTTAGCGGCTTCGTGATAACTAGCTCCTGCTTTCTGCGCTCTTAATGATGCTTCATTTAGTTGTGTATCAGTCTCTGCTAATGTAGCTTTACCAGCATTGTACTTATCCCTTGCTTCAGGGTCCATACCAAGTTCTAAAGACTCATCCATAAAGATGGCTTTAGCTCTGGCTTTATCTTCTTTCTTTCTTAGATCTCCAGATTGAGTTATGTTTTTAGATATAGTTTGAGAAAGATGTTTAAAGCTTTCTAGCTGATTATCAATCTCTGTTTTTTTTTCAGAGCCTTCCCATTGGGCGTTCCTTGTAGTACCTTGTATAGCAACACTTTCAGCGTTAGAGATACTTTGGAGGACTCTTCGTGTATTACTTTGTGGTTTAACCATGATTAACCTGAAGGCCTCCCTTTACCATAAGTTCCTAGACCAAATCCACCGGTTCGACCAGATCCAGTGTTAGCAAAATTATTCGTATTACCTTTCAAAGCCTTCATACCAGCTTTAGCTTTATTAAAAGTACCAATATGTCCTAGTGCATCTCCAGCAAATCCCATCCAATCAAACTTAGGTTGTTTAACCATTGAAGGTGGTGTTGGAGGTGGACCAGCGAAAGGTTGTCCAGTGATATCCTCGATAGCATTAGCATGTATTTGTTGATTATAATTGCTATCTAAGATATCTATGTTTAGATCTGTTTCATCTGTAAACTTAGAAAGCTCTAATGCTTTTCTATTCATAGCAGTTCCAAAAGCTAGAACAGCTTTACGTCTTGATGTTGAATCTTGACTACGTCTACCAAGCTGCTCGTTGGCTCCGCCTGCGGCTTGATGCATAGCAACAAGCGCTTCTTGTTCAGCTAGGCTTGCATCCCTCTTTGCATTCCATACACCGAGGTCAAGTTTAGCCTGCTCTAACATTTTTGTTTTAAAATTATTGTCGTCTTCTATCTCATTATCTAGGATGTCTGAATTCCATGCAGTTACTTCACGTGCAAACTCATGCTCATATTGAGCGACTTGTCCACGATAAGCTTTGATTCTTGCTTTGTTTTCAGCACGGGCTTTTTTACTACCCGCTACCATGTCTCCAGCTCTTCCTATAAAACTAGCGCCGATCCCGAGAGCTGCTGTTCCGGCTGCTCCCATCCCGGCTGCCCCCGCTATTGCGGGTATTGCTGCCATTATGCACATTGATTTTACAAAATTCTATAAAGGGCAAGTTATTGGGACCATGCGTAATCTCTCTAAGAAAGGTTACACCCAAATATTTTAAATACTTTATGTGTTTAGTATTACGTTTATCTACAATATTCCAGAGAAGTTTATGAGGACGTGTGTCAACCCAGCGTTTAGTTTCTCTAAGAAAAATCCTTGGTACTTCGTCAACAGCGGGAGTAGATAACATCCATAGTTGACCATCGTCTCCGACACCACCAACACAGGCAGTCTTGCCAGATGGCGTTGTAAAATGTACATGGTCTCCTGATAAAATACTCAGTGGAATATGAAGGATAGGGTTAATACCATGTCCCTCTACAGCTTCTTGGTAATCAGCTGGTAAAAGATTAGAGGCCACCTCAACGGCAGCCTCCATAGTTGCAGGGTGAAGATATTTAAACACGTTGGAAGTATCTAGTGTTGAGATCTCCTTCCCAGTTTAGTGAATAAACTGTTGCAGGAGTTGGATGAGAAGATTTAAGTTGTACTGTTAAATTAGTATTACGTTCATAAGCAGGTACCGTATGTTCATAGTCTTTAGAAATACCCATCATACTTGCTGCATAATTATCCCAATCTAATGACTCATAATTATCTGTATAATCTTCTCTACCTTTACGTTTTAAAGTTGTAGATATATAGCCGACAGGACCAAACCTAAAGTGTAGTCTCTGTACCACTAATGAAGCGTTGGTATCTGTTTTTACCTTTTCACCAGCATATTGTTGTTGATAAATAGTAGGTAATTGTACTAACCAATCATAAACATAACCTAATATTATATCATTTTCAGTCCAATCACCTTCCCATTCTATATTACTACCATTGACACTGGCTAAAGCAAACCGTCCTATGTTAT
>VTLG01015507.1_pt1 | contig 10807 bp, 16 predicted proteins | sample 4694571 | NCBI WGS metagenome assembly VTLG01 (sample SAMN12604809, study PRJNA352737) | marine metagenome | biome: ENVO:00000447; feature: ENVO:00000209|ENVO:00000569|ENVO:01000036; material: ENVO:00002151; isolation source: viral sequences binned using virsorter ... | reverse complement strand
TAATAGGATAAACAATGAGTACATTAAGAGTAGACAACTTACGAGGACAGACAGCAGATGGTGTAGCCAAATATGTTGTTCAAGTTGTTCAAGGCACTAAATATGGAACGGCAGATGTTACATCTACCTCAATGGTTGCAAGCGGATTAAGTGTCAACATAACACCAAAATTCTCAACAAGTAAAATGCTTGTAACTTGTACTTTTGTTTCTGATCTAAGTGCAGGTGGCAGACAAATGTATGCAACTATTTTTAGGGATAGCACAAGATTAGATACGCAAACAGGTTTAGGTGGTAATGCTTCAAGCAATGGTTTTCACACAAATTATTCTCCTGAAAGAATTATATTTGATGGCTCTATGCAGTTTTTAGATTCACCTTCTACAAGTTCAACAATAACTTATGAAGCATACCTTAGATCAGTTAATGGTGGAAATGTAAGTTTTAACGCACAAAACTGTTTAGGTAGAATAGTTGTAGAGGAAATTGCCCAATGAGTACACTATCCGTAGACACAATACAGGGTAAAACCACAGCAGGAACAGTTGCTATGCCTAGTGGTTCTGTTATTCAAGTAATAAATGCTGAAAATGACACAGGCAGTAGCACCACATCAACATCCTTTACTTCAACAAGTGTAGCAGCAACAATTACACCAAAATTTGCAGCCAGTAAAATTCTTGTTATTTGTCAGTGTCAGTTGAAGCAAACCACAGGATCAGCAACTGGTTCACATATTGAAGCAAAAATACATAGGGGTAGCACAGCTATTGGTAAGGCTCTAGATCACGGAACAAGAGAATTAGCAGGAACTGGAAACACAGATAATGTAGCATCTGGTACAATTTTAAAAGTTTTAGACAGTCCAAATACAACGAGTGCAACAACATATACTGTGTACATTAGATCACGAAATTCAAATTGCACTGCTTCTATAAATAATGATGATGCAGGTTCTTCAATCACTTTAATGGAAATATCACAATAGGAGAAAACAATGACAACAATAGCACAAGCATTAACGAGTTTAGGAGTTACAGAGTGGGTTCTTAGAGGAGAGCCTACAAATGAAGAAGAGTTCAATCAGATGTTTCGTAAGGTTACTGGAGCAGATGAAAATGGTTCAGCAATCGAAAGTGCAGACCCAAAGGACTGGGGTGTAAACTATGCACAGGTAGCAGGAGAAAAGACACTACTGCAAAGCCGTGAGCCAATGCGATTGCTCCGTGTAGAACGAGACAGATTACTGGCAGAAACAGATTGGACTGCGTTAGGTGATGTAACCATGTCAAGTGCTATGAAAACCTACAGACAAGCCTTGAGAGACTTACCTGCAAACTCTGATCCAAAGCTAGATAGTGATGGTAGATTAGACATGAGTAGTGTAAAGTTTCCAACTAAACCAAGCTAGGAGTAAGAAGTGGCATTAACTAAAGTTAGAGGTGGTGGAGTAGACACATTAGTCTTGGCTGACAGCACTAATTTAAATTTTGGTACAAGCAGTGATGCAAAGATATTTCACGATGGAAATAACACAAAGTTTCAACATACTGGAACTGGTGGATTGTATGTAGGTGCTGATACTTTTGCTATTACAAATGGTGCTACAGACACTAACCATATATCCATTGATTCTAATGGTCATGTTACCATTCCAAAACAACCTGCTTTTCTTGCCTTTCCATCTGGAGACCAAGATAATATTGCAAGTGGAGATACAGTAGCTTTTGCAACAGAAAGATTTGACCAAAATGGTGACTTTGCATCGAACACATTTACCGCACCTGTTACTGGAAGATACCAAATGAGCTATTGTTTAAGGATAGATAATGTTGAGTCAGACGCAATTTATACTCGCACAAGACTAGTTACTTCTAATCGTACTATACAACCTACTATAATTGATTTGAGAAATTTAAGTGGAGACCCTGCATATTGGCATTTTCAAGTAAGTATTTTAACAGACATGGATGCAAATGACACGGCATATGTACAATTTAACCAATCTCAAGGTACGACCCAAGCTGACATACAGGTTACTAGTTTTTTTAGTGGCTATCTTGCGTGTTAACAATAAGGAATAAAAAATGACAAAACTTACACTTACAATAGAGGTAGATGACACTCAACAGTCCATATTGAATAATGACTTGATTGATATAAACACATGGGTGCAAGATGCAATGACAGGCAAAATAAACAACTGTTGGAAGAGGATGCAAAGAGAGTGGACAGATAAGTTGATGAACGATAGTTCCTTTACTGACCCAATCCCAAGCAACCAAGCTGACTTTGTAAAGTTAATCACTTCTAGATCAGACTATAAAACTAGAAAACAAAGAGATGAAGCAGATAAGATAGGATAACTAAATGCCATACATAGGAAAAGCACCCAACCAAGGAGTTAGAACACGCTTTATATATCAAGCCACAGCAAGTCAAACTTCGTTTAGTGGTTCAGATGCCAATGCAAACGTATTGAGCTACAGTGATGGTGAGTATGTAGATGTCTATCAAAATGGTGTTTTACTCAAACCTGCAACAGATTATACCTCTACTTCTGGCACAACGGTGGTGCTAGTAACAGGAGCATCACTCAACGATGTGGTAGAGATTATAGTGTATGACGCTTTCTCAATAGCCAATAGCTACACCAAAGCAGAATCAGATACACGCTATCCTTTTCTTGGAAACGACAGTATAATACGAACCAACGGCAACAGTATCACGGCAGATATTACAATACCCAGTGGTACAAACGGATTGTCAGCAGGACCTATAACAGTTACAAATGCCACAATCACAGTTAACGGAGTGTATACAATAGTATGACCAGTAGATTACTAGTAGATAAGATTGAGGGAAAAAGTACTTCTGGAACTATTCAGATGCCTAGTGGTCATGTGGTGCAAACAGTAACAAATACAAGCACAACCGCAAATAATGTTACAACAAGTGGTTCATTTGTAGATATTACTTCTTCTGAAGTTACAATTACATCCAAACTCGCGAACAGTAAGTTTTTGTATATGGCAACTATGTCTGCTGAAGCTGATGCAGTTTCCAACTTTTATATCTATATTCAAATGGCTTACACAATAAATGGAGGAAGTAACATTATTCATCCCTCTGCACAGAACATAGTCTTGAATGGAACGGCAGGCTTAAACTCTATGGGATCAGTTTCTCAAACAATAAATTATTTGTTTGATAATATAACTTCATCAGCAGGAACTGCGTTTAAATTCTTTTTTCAACATAGACAAGATACAACATCAAGTTTTCAATACAATCAACAATCTCTTGGTAGTCAACCATCAGGAAAATCAAACGCTTCAAGTATAATTGTTCAGGAGATAGTAGGATAATGGCAAGTGAACTTCATGTCGATGCAATAAAACATTCTGGTGGCACAAGTGCCTTGACTATTGACAGTAGTGGAAGAGTTTTTACACCTGTTAGACCTGCATTTTTTGCGTATTTAAATGCCACAACGTCAATATCTTCATCAGCCACTGACGAAAAAGTTTTATTTAATGCAGAAGATTTTGATAAAACAAACAATTTTGCTAATAATGAGTTTACAGCACCTATTGCAGGTCTTTACCAATTTAATGTCGCTATCACATTTCTAAGTAGTGGTCAGAGTTCTCGATATGCTCGTGCAAGAATTTTTAAAAATGGAAGTACTACTCAGATTGAAAGTCATTCACATATGTCAGATGAAACTTCCAACAGCGATTATACTTCGGTTAATTTTGGGGCAGTTATGGATTTGTCGGCAAATGACGTAATATCAATTCATATAGCTGTTGCTAATAGCAATTTATCCATTGCAGGGATAAATAAAACAACGAACTTCTCTGGTTTTTTTGTAGGGTAAACAATGGCATCAATACTTAAAGTAAATACCATACAAGACGCAACGAACTCTAATACGGCTATGACCATAGATACTAGTGGTAGGATTTTAACTCCTGCTAGACCCTCGTTTCAATATGACATTACAAATTACTCTGGTGGAACTAATTATCTTTCATCAACATATAAATTTGGTTCTGAATCATCAGGTAATGATTTGGTTATAAGTTATTTTAGCCCTATACCATTTATCAATGCTGCAACCACTGATGGTTTTACAACAAATGTAGGAAGTGGCGCTTCCTTTGTAGATCACCCTGCTAGTAGTTCTTATAAATATTTAAAATTTACAGCACCAATAGCAGGACTTTATTGTTTTGGAATGGTAGTAGATTTTGCAAATAGACACTCTGGAGTAGATTATTTGGGATATGGATTAAAGAAAAATACTGCTGCTCAAGCATCAAGTGGCTCAACATCTGCATCCACCTTTGATAAGGCTTTAATTCAAGCTAGACCAAACGCAGAAAGAGGACCTACCACTAGTGGCACTAACATCATTGATTTAGCAGCGAATGATTTTGTCGTATTTTACAGTCGCTCTGTTTCAGAAACAGAATTTCATACTAGCAGTATGTCTTTTTTTGGATACTTAATAGGATAACACCATGAGCAAAGCAGCAGAATTAGCAAACCTTATAGGCAACATCAATGCAGGTGGTGGTGGAGCAGGAAGAAATTTGATTATTAATGGTGCAATGAAAATTTGCCAAAGACATAGCACAAACTCTGTTCAATTATCTGCAACAGAGAAATATTTAACAGATAGATTTTTTAATGACACAGGCAGTAGTTTTGATATGAAAGCTGACGCAGTTCAATCAACTGATGCTCCTTCTGGTTTTTCTAATTCACTAAAACTTTCTTGTGATGGTGTATCGTCACTTTCCTCAAGTTCAAATGGGGGTATAAGTCAACACATTGAAGGCTTCAATTGTCAGCCTTTAGCATTTGGCACATCTGACGCAAAACCTGTTACACTAAGTTTTTATGCTAAATCTAGCTCTCAAAATAGTGGGCATACTTATGGTATAATGCTTGGTGCATTTCTTAATGGAACTAGAAATATACAAACAAGAGGGTTTACTGTTACTTCTTCTTGGCAAAGATTTACTATGACTTTTGAGCCTAATAGTTTAGTTACCTCTACAGGTATTAATCATGACAACGATAAAGGTATACAAGTTTTTTTCAGTTTAGCAGGAGGGAGCAGTGACCTTCAAAATTATTCTGTATGGACTAATGTCCAAGCTTTATCAGGGTTTACTGGTCAAAATAATTTTTTTGATAACACTAGTAACGAGTTTTTTCTAACAGGTGTTCAGTTAGAAGTAGGGCAAAATGCAACAAGTTTTGAACATCGCTCCTTTGGGGAAGAAATACTTAAATGTCAACGCTATTATTGTAAGTCTTATGCATATGGTACTGTGCCGGGAACAACTACTGCTGTTGGTGGTGTATTTATGAGGTTTCCTAATAGTATTTCTAACAGAACTGACTTAGGAACTCGTTTTCCAGTCACTATGAGAACCACTCCAGATATCACTCCATATTCTCTCGGTGGAACGGTGGATAATGTTTCTGATTGTGGCACTGGTACTTCCCATGTATCTAACAAAGGTGTAAGTAGTGTTCTAAACAAAGGTCAAAATGGATTTGGAGGTTTTACAATGGGTACAGCATTTGATGAAACAGGAGGATATCATTATGAAGCAGACGCAGAGTTTGCATAGAGTTAGGAAAAATTATGGATATTAAAGATGTAAAATATATTTATGTTAGAGATGATGAGGGTAAAATAATAACTGACCCAAAGAAGACTCTTCATGAACTTCATGCTATAGTCAATGGAAAACCTAGATGGATACCATTAGAACCAAAAAATTCAACCTACGCAAAAATAATGGAAAAAGTAAAGGAAGGCACACTGACTATCAAGGACGCTGACTAATGCTTGGCTTTAATGCTATATCAGAAGTCTCTATTGCTGAACTGCCAGGTGCTTTTGTTCCTGTATCAAGCGTAACGCCTGAAAACATAGGTATAACAAGTGCGTTAGGTAGTGTTGGCATTACAGCAATAGGTGCTGCCGATGCTACAGGCGTGTCAGCCACAATGGTTCTTGGCACAGAGTTTAGCGTTACAGGAACAGCTAACGTATCAATCACAGGATTATCAGCTATAGGTGAGCTAGGAAACGAAACAGTGTGGGGATTAATTATTCCAGACGTAGGAAACACCTACACAAACATAACAACAGGTGCTTCACAGACATGGACAGAGATAAATACAGGAGCATCTCAAACATGGACAGATGTTATACAATAAGGTATAAAAGTTACATATAACTTTTTGAGGAGAAGCAATGCCAAGCACATATACAGACAACGGTGGTATAGAAAAGATCGGTCTTGGTGAAAAGGCAGGAGCTTGGGGAACCACCACAAATAACAACTTTGATATTATAGATAGACTGACCAACGGAGTTGGAGAGGTAACTTTATCAAGTAGTCCACATTCGCTAACAACAAGTGATGGAAGCCTGTCAGATGGAATGTTTAAGGTTATAACTTTTAAAGGTTCTCCTGGTAGTTCTATTGCTGTTAGCATTGAGCCTCCAGATGCAGATAAACTTTATTTTGTTAGAAACAATTGTGGGCAAACGGTTGTTTTGAGACAAGGCACTCATAGTGGTGGTAGCGATCCCAGTGACACTGTTTTATCAAGAGCAGTAAGTATAGCTGATGGAGAGGCAGCTATAGTATTTGCTGATGGGGCAGGATCAGGAGCAACCGTAACAGACTTGTCAGCTTTGTTTCCTTTGAAGTCTGGAGTGGCAGCGTCATTTACAACGATAACGGCAGGCACATCAATATTGCCTGATACTTCAGGTGGTGCGGATATAGGCTCTACCTCTGCTGAATTTGGTGATGTGTTTATTGCGGATGACAAATTTATCAAATTTGGTTCAGATCAAGATGTAACTATAGGTTACGATGAAACAACAAGCGACACCTTGCAAATAGCAGGTGGTGACATAAGTATAGCCGATGATAAAAAGTTATTTTTTGGCACAGACAAAGACGTAAGCATAGAGTACGATGAAGATGGCAACGACACCATGTTAATTACAGGTGATGTGGTGTTTGCCGATGGATCAACCTCTGTTGATATTAAGTCACATGATTTAAGTTCTAACGGACTAAAGCTAGATGGCACTTTGGTTACAGCTAGTGCTGCTGAGATAAATAAATTAGATGGCGTAACACGAACAACGTCACAAATAAACTCAGCTAGAGATGGCACTGTAACATCTGTAGCAACAGGTAGTGGATTAACTGGTGGCACAATAACAGGCTCTGGCACAGTGTCTATAAAAAATAGTTTTATAAACAATACGAATTCTGCAACATCTTCAGACAGCAGCGCAACCTCTTTTACAGCAAGCACCTATCCTACGTTTATTTCAGCAAGAACAAACTCTACAGGAAATCCTAATTGGACAATAAGAATAGGTGGTGTTAACAACACAGTCAACACTGCTGATGGAGATAGTGGTACATATGACTCTATCCAATTTTTATTACCTGTTGGAGGTAGGTTATCGTGTAGTATCGCTTTTACATACTTTGCTTTTCAAATAAGACCAGGTTAATATGCCATTACAAAAACTACAGTTCAGAGCAGGTATAAACAGAGACTCTACATCATACACCAATGAAGGTGGATGGTTTGACGGAGACAAAGTACGTTTTAGAAATGGCTTGCCTGAGAAGATAGGTGGTTGGACAAAGTATTCTGATAGTCAGTTTGTAGGAACCTGTCGTGCCTTGCACACATGGACAGCACTAGATAACACAAACTTTATAGGCATAGGCACAAGTCAAAAGTATTACCTCAACGCAGGTGGCACTTATTATGACATAACGCCTATAAGGCAGCCACCAACATCAGCAGGTGATGTTACGTTTTCAGCAACGAATGGAAGCTCCACTATAACTGTTACAGACACAGATCACGGAGCAAACCTAAATGACTTTGTTACATTTTCAGGTGCAGTAACATTGGGTGGTAACATAACGGCAGACGTTCTTAATCAAGAATATCAAATATCATCTGTTACAGCGTCAAATACCTACACAATAAATGCAAAAGATACTAGTGGTAATGGCGTGGTGGCAGATAGCTCAGATACAGGCAATGGTGGCAGTTCTACAGTGGGAGAGTATCAGATAAACGTAGGACTAGACGATAACTCATACGGCACAGGTTGGGGTGCAGGTATATGGGGTGGTATATCTGGATCAGCAGCAACCACAGCCGTAAATGATGGAAGTGGTATGACAGCTTCAGCCACTAGCGTAACAGTAGATTCATCGGCTAACTTTGAAACAACAGGATACTTGTTAATAGACAGTGAGATAATCCAATACACAGGAAAAACATCTACCACATTTACAGGGCTTCTTAGAGGATTGTTTGGAACAACGGCAGCCACTCATGCTGACGATGCTACAGTCACAGAGGCATCAGGGGGTTGGGGTATTCCTGCAACGACAAACATAGCAGGGGCTTTGTTACGACACTGGTCACACGATAACTTTGGTGAAGACCTAGTTATGAATGTTAGAGATGGTGCAATATATTATTGGGATAGATCAGGTGGTACATCATCAAGAGCCGTAGAGATTACAACACTACCAGGCTCTACTAATGCACCAACAATAGCAAAGAAGGTAATAGTCTCTGAGAGAGACAGACACGTTTTAGCTTTTGGTTGTGATAGTGAGACAGCAAGTGGTACACAAGACCCACTATTGATTCGTTTTGCGTCACAGGAGAGTCTTACAGAATGGAATGCCCTTCCTACAAACACAGCAGGAGAGTTGCGTATTGGTACAGGGTCAGAGATAATTACAGCCGTACAAACAAAGCAACAGACACTTGTTATTACAGATGTATCCGTACACGCATTACAGTTTATCGGACCTCCGTTTACATTTGGTATTACAGAGGTTGGTAGAAACACCACAATAATATCTGAGAATGCTGCAGTTGCTATAGAGGAAGCTGTGTACTGGATGGGATACAGAGAGTTCTATGTGTACAATGGTCGAACACAAAAGCTCGTATGTCCTGTGCAAGACTTTGTGTTTAGTGATTTAAATAGAGACCAAGATACTAAGATTGTGGCAGGTCAGAACAGTGCATACTCTGAAGTATGGTGGTTCTATCCATCATCAAGTGCAACAGCTAACGACAGGTATGTAGTATACAACTACGAACAAAACATCTGGTATTATGGCACTCTGGCAAGAACAGCGTGGGTAGACAGAGGTGTGTTGCTGTATCCTATAGCTGCTTCAACAGATAACTATCTTTATTATCAAGAGTTTGGTTTAGATGATGGATCGCAGTCACCTGCGTCAGGGATTACATCGTTTATAGAATCAAGTCAGGTAACAATAGGAGATGGAGACAAGTTCTTCTTTGCAAGTAGGGTCATACCAGACATAACCTTTAGAGAGAGTACAAACGAAACACCGCAGGTAAACTTGACGTTAAAGGCAAGAAGATTCCCTGGCACTACATACAATCAGACAGACACAAGCTCTGTTATACAGTCGGCAAGCACTCCTATAGAGTTATTTACTGATAAGGCTGATATACGCCTCAGAGGGCGTTCTTTTGCTCTCAGGCTAGAAAGTACACTACAAGGCGTTTCATGGCGTTTAGGAACCACTAGAGTTGATCTGAGGCAGGATGGTAGGCGATAATGTCCACAAAAGTACCCATACCGTTCTTTCCATCGGCTCCAAACGAGTATGATGCAAACTATATAACACAGATAGTAAGAGCCTTTGCGATATATACAGAGCAACAAAACGCAGGTGGAGAGGGCAGAAATACAGGTCTAGTCTTAACTAATCTGCAAACACATGACGATGAATTAGAAGTTGGTGCATTGTTTGACCATGATGGTTTTGTGAAAATAAGTAGAGCAGATAGACCACATCCAAGAGGCAGTTTGGGAACGACAGGACTAGGGTCGGTAACCGTAACATTACCATAAATGGGCAAAAGAAGTAATTTTGAGAGACTCGATAGAGATTACTATATCACACCATTAGAGGCTGTACTGCCTTTGTTACCCCATATAATCGGAAAGATACAAAGATTTGCAGAGCCTTGTGCAGGGAATGGTGCTTTAATAGATCACATAGAGGGGCATGACTTCTTTTCTATAGAAAAAAATAATCCTGTTTGTGTTTATGCGTCTGATATAGAGCCACAAAGAAAAGATATTATTAAGAAAAATGCACTAAAACTAACTAGAAACGATGCAGTAGGAGCAGAGGTATTTATAACAAACCCACCTTGGGATAGAAGCATACTTCACCCTTTAATATTTCATTTAACAGCTTTCAAACCGACATGGCTTTTATTTGATGCTGATTGGATGCACACTAAACAAAGTTCTATTTTTCAGAATATGTTGAAGAAAGTAGTAAGTGTTGGTAGAATCAAATGGATTAAAGATAGTAAAGGTACAGGCAAAGATAATTGTTGTTGGTATTTATTTGATAAAAGATTTGATGGGAAGACAGAATTTTACGGAAGAGTAGATTGACACAAAAGAAACTAGAAAAAGGCTCTGTGTGGGAAAAAGCAGATGCAAACGGTGATGGTGTAGTTAGCGATCAAGAGATGGCTATGCGTGAGCGTATGGTTCTTTTGGAAAACAGAGACAAGAAAGAGGATCAACAGCGTTACCTTGTGTGGTTTTCAGCATTAACTGTTACGGCTTTTATAGTTGTATTGATGACACCGTTGATTCCTGTTGATAGAATTTCACACCTCTCAGGAATCGCTGAAATTTGGGTAT
>VTLG01013808.1_pt1 | contig 10807 bp, 19 predicted proteins | sample 4694571 | NCBI WGS metagenome assembly VTLG01 (sample SAMN12604809, study PRJNA352737) | marine metagenome | biome: ENVO:00000447; feature: ENVO:00000209|ENVO:00000569|ENVO:01000036; material: ENVO:00002151; isolation source: viral sequences binned using virsorter ... | reverse complement strand
AAAATTCATTGGCTCAATCGTGGCTTTTAGTCGTGACTCATCACTTTCGTAAATGTCCACAACGTTCTTCCAAAGTCTTAATTGTGCTTGTGTGAATTTGTTTGACTTTTGGTCTGCGACCTGCAATTCAGGTAGTTTCTTGCTAGCTGCAAATTTGTTTGTGATTGGTACGTTTAATTGCAATTTTGGCACAGGAACTCTCCTACATGCTTCTATTGCGTGGAAGTCTCTCCACTCACGTCTTATCACTTCTGATAACAAATCTATTACAGTGATATTTGACAAAGATGTTGCGTCTATGTTTCCAGAACGGTATGCTCTTTCTGCTTGACGGAATGTCTCATGATGTATAGGTTCAATTCTTCCATCACCAAGCTCTTTGTCAGGGTGTAATTTTGCGATAGCTGTAATACCATAATCCTTTCGGAAGTCTGTACCATCTCTATCCCATGCACCTTGATAGAATTTCTTGCTGTATGGCGAATATGTAATCTGTGCTTCTTCGCGAGCCATTTTACAATCCTAACCTCACAATAATAACATCTCCATCTACTGCGTCTGTTGGATTAATATCTTCGTTCTCATGTCCAATGTAGCGTCCTACTAATACTTCAGCTCCAAATACTCCTGTTGCTGCTGTTAGCTCTCCTGCTGCATCGCTCTTGACAGTGTGTCCGTAGTTAATTGCTCCACCAGCGGTAGCATAAACATATGTGTTTCCACTTGCTACTCGAATTGTTTTATCACCTGCTGCTCCACCTGAATTATCAACTGTTTCAACTGCGACATACAATCCTTTCTCAACTGTTCCTGCTGTTGTTCCGTTCAAAGCTTCTCCTGCTGAATTTGCCATAACAACTTTACCTGTGGTAATTGATGTTGCTCCAGCCAAAGGTAATGTTCTTATTTCAATACCTGTTGATCTTGCTAAATCTCCTGCTGCTGCTGCCATCTTAGAAATCGCCTCTCATTGATAACAATATGTTATCACCCGTCTTATCAGAACTATTTAATGAAGCATTTCTTACAACATAACGAGGCTGTGTTTTTGCCTCTTTTATGGTATCATAATGTGCCTCTAGCTCTCTAAGTGTGCCTATGTCTAATTTTGACAATTTAGCATATTCAGATTTTGCGTCAATTTTACCAACTGATTTCTTAGCGTCTAATATGCTTTGAATAATTGGGTCAATCTCTGCTGATCTAATTTTTGCTTTCACAGCTCTCAATTCAGCCTTTAGAACTCTGACCTGTTTTGCTAAGCGTGATTCTTTCTTATCTTTAAGATATTCCTCTTGCTTATCAGTTAGGTCTAATTTGTTCTCATCTTCAGCTTCTTCATCTTTCTCTGCGTCTTCTTCGTCTTTCTCCTCTTCAGATTTTAGTATGTCGGTTTCTTCCTTATCTTTGTATTGCTCTTCTAAGGATTCTCCACGTTTTACTTCATCTTCTTCAGGAGTCTCATCTGCTTCGTCTTTTTTCTTTTCTTCTTGAGATTTTTTCATGTTATTGTTTTCCTTGCCTTTTTTACCTTTATTAGAAGTATATTTCTTGTATTCTTCTTCCGTCACGCTATCTTTTTCTTCATTATTTTTCTTAAATGATTGCATTTGAACTTCATAATCTTCATCTAATTCCTTCTGGGTTTTCTTAGCATTACCTAATGTTTTATCTGTGTTAGTCTTTACAGGATCTTTGCGTTTTCTAGGCATTGTAATATCAATATCATCAGCCTCTTTCTTTTTTCTTCCTGCTGATTTCGTTCTTTTTATCTTCAAATAATTTCCACATTCACTTACTGAAGCCTCTACCTTTTCTAGTGTTAAATTACAACTTTCTTTAGAACCGATACATTTGCCCTTAATTTCTGCCTTATCTATGCCATAAGCTGGTTCTGCCACTCCTGCTACATGTGCGCCTTCAAACTCAGTTATGATTGAATTTCCGTCCTTGTCGGCAACTTCTGCACCGTTATTAAAAACAATGCTAGGACTAACAAAATTAACATCTCCATTCTTTAGAATATCTTTAGCCTGTGAATTTGTAATTTCTGCTATGCCATATGCCTTATCTGATTTAGTATCTATGCCTACATCTATAATATCTCCAACCCTGAATTTTTCCTGTTGAACTAATAGATCATCACCACTTGCTGCTGTAGGGTGACCATAATCTGGTGTTAAAACAAATGGCTTACCAATGAAGGTTTTTAGACCTCTGAGCATGGCTTGTCTGGTTACTCCCCATGTATTCAGATTGACTGAAGCGTCTAATAGAAAAAACTTTATGAATAGTTTATCCTCATTCTCAAATTTAATTAGTGCCATATCAACAAGCTATATCTAACTTCTCACAGTATTCCTGTAATGATTTTATCCTATCTGCCAAATTATCTGCCTTTACTTGTTCAATGCTTTTTGTCTGAGCGCCGTTTGGATTAATATCATAATTATCTAATAAATTAATATCTACATTCTGTGCTATGCCTGATGTTGATAATACAACTGCAAGAATGACCACAGTGGCTACAATGCCAAATTTCTCATAATTCATAGTTTGTCTGAGTAATTTATTAAATTAAGAAGTATTAAAAAAAAAAGAAATGAATAACAGGTTATCTATGAACTTCTGTTATTCTAACACATCTATTCCATATTGACATTTTGTCAAGTGGTGATTGAACGAAATTTGCAAATACTGACATTACAGTCTTGCGTATTTCATTCCTTATGGTATAGTTGAGTTCCTCTGCGTCAGTATGATGGCTCCAGTGATATAAACCACCGCCTTGATATTCAACTAAGTCTGGTGTATGTGCTATGCTAGTATGTTCGTCCCAATTAGGCTCACAAACCCCGCCATATGTATTTTCCATAATTAATATAATATATAGTTATTAATAAATGTATTCATATGTATTTATAAATGCCTGTCTTTGTAATCCCATCTTCCCATACCTGTTCTTTTCTTTCTATTACGCCATAGTGAAAAATAATAACCAATAGTAATACCACCGATTAAATAACATGCACATAAAAATTCTACAAAATAATTAAACTCGCTCATGCGCTTAATCTCTTTTTAATTTCTAGTATCTGTTTTACTTTTCTTGCTCTCTTTTTTTCAATCTCTTCTAATTCTTTGATATACCTGTTATACCTTAATTCTGTATTATTCATGTTATCACCCATTCATTCTCACAGTCATTACACCAAAATCCTTTCTTAGTATATTTGGTATCAAATGGAACTGTATGACCTGATTTACATTTTGGACATATTGATTCATATTGTTTGTTCGTATCATTTTTTCGTTCATGTGGAGATATGTTTGCATTTACCATTATCCACTCCCTTCATCTTTTGCTAATTCTTTTTCCTCCTCTAGCTTTGATTGAGCCATTACTGATAACTTTCTGAATGTCATATGGTCTGCATTTTTAATATCTTTAGGTTCAATTTTAGCGAATGCTAATTCATACCAATTTAGCAAATTATGATAATCGGTTATTGATAGTGTTACATCTACGCTCATGGTGTATATACTGTCCTCCCCAATATTTCCATTCCATTAGGCACTCCTGATCCCAATAGGTCTAATTCTCCACCGTCATATTTTCTAGATTCTACCTTTAACGCTGTCTGGAATCCTTCATTATTTTTGATATAATGCCTCCCTATGAATATTGCTAACATGAGAGCCATTACAGTATCATCATGCTCTATTCCTTCAGCATAGTATGACGCATTTCCTGCCTCAGTAATGTGTTCTGAAAAGTTTGATATTTGCCTCTTTAATTCTTCAATATGCTTGTTCGTCTTGCTTGGAAATTTAATTCTGTTATTCTGAAACATTCTAGCCATATACAATACCATCTGATTTTTAGGCATGGCTTTTCCTGTTGCTATTTTATTCTGATCCTTAACACTTGCTGTAGTAAAAACAGGTATCACATTGGGAATTTTATGTCTATATTTTAATTCCTCATAGACATGTTCACCTGTATTATTGACCTCTACCACGTAAAAATTAAAGGGTTTGGTATCATGAATATTTGCTATTAGATTCTCAACTTCAATGTATTTTCTCTGAATCCATGTCTTTACTCCTAGAACATAAATGTCATCATTCTTAATTTCTATGCCTACAAAAGCGAATGAGTCACGCTGCTTTCCTGAGTCTATTCCCGCTATTCTCATATTTTTCTATCCTCTTAAATAATATTTCAAGAAGCTTTGATTGCTCATATGCTATCTTTGATAATTTTTTAGCGTTGTTATTGGTTGCCTCTAATTCAACTATGAGTTGTTCTATTGTTTCCTGCTGTGATTCTTGCGCCATTGTTAATTGAAATATTGTTGGTATGTCTTCTAGGTTAATTCTAAATTCAGATGGTATATCTCTGCTATTCAATATTCTTCTGCCTCATATTGTTCTGAAGACTCGTCTGATATAACACCAAATATTGAACTCCTTGAGGAAGTATATTGACAACGATATTCTTGATCTACGTCTAAATCCGTTCTTGTTAATTCCTGCTCCATATCTTCCTTTGAATATATCCACCCAATAGCACATGTGTAATCATATTGTAATTTCTTAAAATCATTCTCGCTTATGCCTATATTATAGAAAAATCCACGCTGACCTCTAGGCGTACTAACTAAATACAGGTCAGATTTATTTGTTAATACAATAGGCTCAATGGCGTTCATTACGACACTATCATCTGTCAGATTAAAATGCGCTGCCTCATCTACTACTATTGCTCTGATCTTAGTATCTCCCCTAATAGCGTCTGAGTTGCTAGGAAATCCTTCAAATTCTGTACCGTTAGTCATTCTTATGTTCATGGCATTTTTGCCTTGTGCTAGGCATTCAGGTATATTTTGAAATAATAATTTTAATCTGTCCATGACCTTCTTCGTTGTTTTTTCCCTTGTACCTGCTATAATCATAATTCTGCCACCTGCATATTTTGTAAATGCTAGATATTGTACTATCCTAAGAACGATCTCAGTCAAGCCTATCTGCCTAGATTTATTCACATGAAACTTCATATGCTTATCTGTACACGCCTGTTTGACTAAATCCTCCTGATGAGGCATGAATTTTAGTGACTCTAATGTTGCTGGGTGTTTAGGTAATCCTATCAAATGTGAAAAACAACAGTCATTATTCCTATGGATTTTACCACAAAAAAATTTTAATTTACCATAATCAACATTACTAATCTGCTGATAACTGTTCTCGAACATTGGTTGGTTTAGATCCTTCATCATGCTCATATTCTAACATTACCTGTGTAGGACTATCTCTTAATAACCTTATGAGATCAATGCTTGTTTCTTTTTTAAGCCTCTCTGCCTCTAGTTTATCCTTATTAGACGTGTTATCATCATGTGCTATTCTCTCACAATTTTCTATTGTTCTGAGTAATCTGTCCCTTGTTTGTAGTATGCTACTAGACAACATCTCTGTTCTTTCTTTGGTCAGTAGTGTTTTATCCTCGTCATAGATAGCATGAATATGCCAATTAAATGTCCTCTCAGCCATCTTCATGTACTCTTTTATCTTTATGGGTGTGACTCCCAGAGTTAAATAACGCCTGATTTCATTCCTAACCTTCGATAATTCAACTTTGTTCTTCCTTTTATTCATTCAAACCCCTAGCTATTTTGATGATATTCGGCAATAAAAGGCAATAAAATTTAGGAACTATTAACGAAATATGAGCGTCTCTCACCAACTCATCTCTTGGATTCTGCCTAGTGTTTCCATCTAGCTTCTCTATCACATACTTCGACTTCATTTGCATTAGTGCCTACTGTCCTTCCTTTACTCTTAATAAGACTTCATTAGGTCTTCTTGGGTTATCTACTATGTTTCTTCCCCATTTTTCTTTTAATAATCTAATTGATTTTTGCTCTACTTCTGGTGTCCTACTATCTACCACTCCACCTATGTTATTATAATGCTTGAATGTGGCTATTACTGAATCACATCTAGCGACACCTCCATATTTTTGGATATGCTGTAATGTGTAATCATAGTCTTCCTTAGTCTTGAACCTAGTATCATATCTTAAATCCGTAGGTTTAATCACGCTAAAATCACCCAATATGAAGTGACGTAATTTTATGGGTTTTAGTGGATCAAAATAAAAGGCATTAGCTGCTACATTAACACCACCCAATTTCATTCTAGTATTGTTTAATGCCTGTTCTATTACGCTTATACATTCTTCCATATTGCTCTCCCTAGTGTTTTTTTTATCTTCTGCTATTCTTAATGACACTAAATCATCAGATAATTGTATGCATGTTTTATCCATTTTGAACGCGTCTTCCAACAATCTGTTTCTTGATTCACATAATTTACCTGATTCTACAACATATTTTGCTCCCTCTTTCTTATAATCCACTCCTTCGTTTTTACCGACATACCATGTGATAGAGTATTTGTCACTCAAAACCCCCTCCATATTTGACACATTTTGTGATCTGGAATGGCTAATAACCCCTATGTGATAATCTGTCATATCTATCCTTCTCTACTAATATCGTTTGGTATCTCTCCTGTTAGTCTCTTATACCTTCTCTTTTCCCTGTCTGTTTTAACCTGCTTTACACGATTCAATTCTTCCTTTGGTTCTAGACACTGCCACATTCTGCTTAACGTGTAATAGACTATTGTGTATCTGAAGGCATTAGGACTCTTGTATTTTATGGGTGTCACTCCATGCAATATCTTCTGACCATCAAAAAATAGAACTGAGTTATCTGCTATCTCTAATCCCACATTGTATTCAGGCAATGCTAAATGTCCTCCATCTACATCTTTCTTGTATGCCAACATGTTTGAATAAACGTCTTTGAAGTTGCCTGTATCAAAGTGATAATTAAGTGCTGAATTTTTATTGATTATCCCTGAAGTAAATGGTGAATCTTTTATTATCCAATTAGGCTTTACTTTTTGTTGCGCTAAATCATTATGCTGGTTATACATTTCAGGACAGTGTTTTTTGTAAAATTTAGATAATTCTGCGCCATACTGACAAATCAAACTATGCTCTTGTTGATTCTCCCTACTCATTGCTGTTGATGAACAGTAGTCTTTTCTCATGGTATCTCTCGGCATATATCCAAAAATTCTTGAATCTGATTTTAATCCTGAAGATCTGTTGATTCTCCACATTTCTAATTTTTTAATCGCATTTAACACCCTTATCGATAATTTTGGAAGTGTCAAATATACACCTATTACATTTCCATCATGCTTTAATATGCATGGTTCTTTGATTAGTGTCTTGAAATCTTTCCTTACTGCTGACCTTCTGACATAATCCTTAGGGTCTAAATCACGTTTTGTTAAGTTTATTGTTTTCATAAAATTCTAATAGTTTGTAGAATACGTCTGTGTGTGTAGTCACTTCCTCCACTTCCATTATCCTTTCTATTTTTGGCATAATCTTTTCAAATTCATCATTGTCAAAATATATCATTATTTGCTTGATATTTCCATGCAGATATGTGTCCTCATGGTGTTGCATAGGATTGTTATCAAAGTCTAATTTATCATCTGTTTTTTCTGCTATTCTTAGAAAATCCTTTTCATCTTTAGCCAAGAATCCTGCTAGATCATCAAGCCTGTTTGCCTTTTCTAATATGTTAAATTCCTTTGAATCTTTTAGCAAGTCATGCTCTCCTCTTAATTTATTCATAACCTGACGCAGTATTTTTTGGTCATATTTGTCCACATCAATGACATAAGCTGGTATGGTTTTCTTGCCCATCTTCTCATATATCTTCACTCTATGTTCCCCATCTACAACCTTGTATTTTTTGTCTAGTATGACAGGCGCAAGATAGCCAAATTTATCCATTGTTTTTTTTAATGCTGTCATTTCATTTTCATTCATAACATTAGGATTTGTTGAATCAATCTTAATTTTATCGATCTCAACCTTGACTAATTTGTGTTCGGCAACCATGTTTGAAATGTGCCTTAGAACTATTTAAATTGTTTAATAAAAAAAAGAGGGGAGTAAAGATTGGATCAGTAGTTTGCTACTGATCGTCTTCCTTACCTTTTACACGAGATTCCTCTACTGCTTTAAGATGTGCTAGACGTAGTAATGCTGCAGAGCTTAATTCACTTGCTTTCTTATCAAGTGCTTTGTTATTGCGCCTTCTGTTTATTGCTGAATGATGGGGGTTTTGTATCTTATTCTTGATTTTTGTCAGCAATCCGTTATTTTCTGATCGCTGTATTAACTCATCTTCAGCCAATAGGGTGTTTGCGTCTTCTTTAGTTTCTGCTTCATCTGCTCCTAGCACTTCTATCTCATCATCTGTTAGTGGGTGTCCATTTACTGTCACTCCAACTAATTCTTCTGATGGTTCTTTCTGCTTGATTACTTCAGTGTGATTGGTTCGTATTGCGCTTTTGTTCTCCATGTATTTTTTGTTGTCATTTACTTTTTTTGCATGATCAATTTGATCAAGGTTTTCTACATACCTTCTAACTTTATTCCATGCTAGATATTTTATGCAACCTTCTCCATTATTCTCGAATTTTGGACTGTCATAACAGAAAGGACAAATCTTTTCTTCATCATGTATTAATTGACATGTTGGAGTTAATGTTCTTGTTCTGTCTCCCTGATGACCTTGCCTGATATAATCGATCCATTCAGGTGATCCCTGCAATCGTTGTAAGTCTCTCAATGGAGTAATTGGTTTGTTGTATGATCTTGCTATTCCTGTTCTTTTTCTTTTGTTGTCTGCTATACGCCTTTGAACGTTTCTTGCCTCTCTCACTGAAATTTTGAATGTCTTCGCTACTTGATTCACATCAAATCCTAGTTTGAATGCTTGTTTGACATTTTCAGTGTCGTATTTTCTTTCATTGCTATGTTCAAATTCTTTCTGAAGTTTCTTAAGCTTTTTCTCGTGTCGTATTTTTTCTTTTGCTATTTCTTTTTTGTAGTTAGTCATGTTCTTAATTAATATTATATACTTATACTTATAACTGTATTCATTTCTATTTATAAAGAGATAAGAATATATAACAAAATATATAATAAAATAAATGCAACAAGACATAAGACAAGAACCTTTTGAAAAAAAGGAAACGACACTCAAATTGAATGAGCCATTCAAAATAAGCGTCAAGTCATTTGCCAAAGGTCATAAGGTAGAATTTACTATCAATATGAATCCTGATAACTCTATTCACATGGATAGGTTAGAAAAGGAATTGGCAGATTCCGAAATAAAAAAAGCCATCAAAGCAACGCATGATATAATCACTGCGCCCATTGATGAAGGTGGTCTTGGCTCTAAAGTTTTAGCTGACGACTAAAACCCTATTTTTTTTTTAACAAGTCTTATCTTCTAACACCAAACAGTAATTAGGAATATTAGGGTGAGGGAATCCAAATCCATCATTACCATATAATCTGATTATCATATTGATGTCACGTTCTGTTATTGTTTTTGTGTTGTTTTGAAATATGTCTAAGTGTGGGTACATGATAGAATCATCACTGCAATCATCACGATTATTTGTGCAGTAGAAATGTTCCAGACCTAATGCGTGTCCATATTCATGCTTGATTATATTTTCAATGTCAGGTATCGGGATTGCCTTTTCTTCCGTTTTAATTCCTGATTCTGATGTATTCCAATTAGTGCCTATACTTATTGAAATTGATCTATGAATAATCTGTGTCTGTATTTCTAGCCAATAATAATTATTTTTTACATCTATACTTGCTCTACCTAGTATTCCATGCTTACTAAGATATGAATCAGTTTCTCCTATGTAATTCACAAACACCTGACACTGTGGATAATTGTAATTTGTCTTATCCCAATGATCTTCATAATCAAATACCTGCCTGTATATCTGCCAATTACCTGCTGTTGAATTTTGTAATTTATACTGCCATTCATCTATTGCAGAATTTGTAGCATTATGTATTGCAGACGTTCTAGGTTCAAATTCTGGATCAGGCAACATAATACAGGTTGTAGGTGAATGAGAAAAATATGTTCCCATAGTTTGATAATAATCAAATGCATAGACGTTAGGGAATAAACCCATAAGTGCAAATGCTACAACAACCCAAACTGTGAACCATAAAACTATCATGAATTTCATATTTTTATCAATTCATTAATAGGAAAAAGAACTGATTGTGTGAATATTACTCAAACCCCCCTGCTTTTTTGATGATAAAATGGTATCAATAGTCACAATGGTATGTAAGGTATGCATAGTATTGACTAGTCTGCCTGTTTGCATATGTGTGTCAGAATACAACTTGAGCATTGTAATGAATTATCATCATGGCATGAACAATTACAGTTTGTCACAATCGTTCTTTTCTTCGTTTCAACCAATTTTTTACCCTGCTGTATATTGTTCCACGCCATTTACGTTTTCCATATTTTTCTGTAATTCGATTAATATCATATTTTGAAAGATTCATCTGACCGTTATATTGAAACCACATTACACTGTTCCTGTCCATAGCGTCATGGGTTAAACCTAGAGAATGTCCTAATTCATGAATCATTACATGAACAATGCTGAAACTTCGCAATTTAGTACGTGAAGATTTGTCATAGCGTTTATCCACTTTGTACGCTAAGATTGATCTGCCATTAAGTGTCCATAAGTAATCTTCGTTGAAAACAATTTTGCCTGCATGACTTGTTTTAGGATAATAGGCATAAGCAAGAACACCTTTCTTGCCTTTCAAATATTCATCATTTTCTGATTTGACAAAATTGATAAA
>VTLG01015506.1_pt1 | contig 10810 bp, 17 predicted proteins | sample 4694571 | NCBI WGS metagenome assembly VTLG01 (sample SAMN12604809, study PRJNA352737) | marine metagenome | biome: ENVO:00000447; feature: ENVO:00000209|ENVO:00000569|ENVO:01000036; material: ENVO:00002151; isolation source: viral sequences binned using virsorter ... | reverse complement strand
CCACCTACAACAAGATCAACTTTGTCCGCGGATACTTCGTATAAATATGTATTACCTCCGCCATCAAGATATAGTTTCCCCGTAGCCGCTAACATAACATTACTATTTGTCGTGTCTACTGTAAAGACGTCACCGCCATCACTATTTTTACGGACAAGAAAAGCCTCTGTCCCCGTAACGTCTAATATTGTTGAGTTTGATACAACTGATGATAAGTTAATACTTGCGTCACCCGTAACTGCAAGATTTCCCGACACCAAAAGATTTCCTCCCACGGTACCACCCGCTGATAAATTTGCTCCTACTTGTATTGCTTGTACGCCATGTAACATAATATTATATCTCCACTATACGAACTGTTGCCGCAGATCCTTTTCCTAAATGATTAAAATATATTGTTGTCCCTAATCCCCGCGGTACGGTAATAAATATAATTGTTCCCGCTGGTAGTATCAAATCGTTAGCAAGAGTAACGTCTGTTGTGGTAATTGTAAAGTTAAAATACAACTCCCCCGAACTATAAACCGCGATTTGTGATGTGGCTCCGCCAACACTATAATGCACTGTGTCTGTGTTTGATGTTCCGCCGTGTGTAGCGGGCGTTGCTACGCTCCATCCACCGCCAACGGATAAATTAACCGCTTCTTGTACCGACCTTTTGTGTAAATCTGCCATAATATTCTCCTGTTAGTAATCTATTCCAAAGACTAATTCAATATCGCCAACGCTAAAAGATGGAGTTGTATTGCCCGGATCATTTTCACTTTGTATTTTTGCCGCAACATATACGCTGGATGAGCCTGATGCCGCCTGTAACATTAAAGGTAATTGAGGATATGTTTTTGTGGCTCCCGTATACGCTTTATATCCTTGCATTATGGTATATACTCTACCACCACCGGGATTTTGTTGCAAATTATTAGCATCAACGGATAAACAGCCAAGGTTTTTAGCTGTGGCAAAATCGCTGTCGCTCATATTCCATGCGGCATTAACTGTACCAACGCTTTGATTAACCTGAAAAAACCAAAGCAATATATCAAACAAACTTGCTGATTTTGAGTTAATCGTAATATTTATTAGTTTTGAAGCACCGCCGGGTGTGGCTACAGCGTCTGGTATTTCTGTTGTATCAAATAATATATCATTACTTGAATATTGAACGCCTGTAATTGTGGGGGTTACCCTGATTGCCGCCCTTTGTGCTACTATATTTAGTGCCTCTTGGGGGCTGAATTGATGTATGTTTGCCATTTTATCACCTTTTATTTAGGTCGCCATTGAAGGACTTGACTTGTCCGTGAACAGGCTGATTAACTGCTATAGTCTTGCTAACAAATCTGCCTTACTATCTCCACGTTTATAATCAATGTCTTGTTCCGATAAATACTCGCGTATATCGTTTATCTTCCAAGACTTATCAGGCTTTACCTCTGATTTGCTTGATTTAACTTCAATTGCGCCATTAATTAATAAATCTTTACAAGTATCTTTACCGCCATCAGTTGAATCATCAACTTCAAATACTTCTTCTTCATTTGACCATTTAAATTTTCTCATATTATTATACCGAGGGCGGACAAGCCGCCCCCGGTCTTTCAATTTAAGTTATTGATTAACTCGCGTTAGTGAATTTATAACCCCGATAATTATCAGAATCATCCAACACTTTAACGCCCCAGAGCGTATGAGCTACGACCTTGGTGCCGAGATAATCGACATCATACTGGTGTACAATGTCTATATCTTGCTGAACCGCAATTGCACACGCCGATCTGTGAAAGATAACAGCGGATACATTTGTGCCTCCGGCTGATAAACTATTCGACATGAAAACTGGCATGCCCATTAGTTGCCCGATCTGTCCAGACCATAAAGGACTATTGTCAGCGTTAAAGCCTCCAATGTCAGCGCGCACAAAACTTGCGCCGAATGTCCCCGCTGGGTTAATCATATCAGCATATAATGTTGGGTTTACAACAAAATATACATCGCCAGCAGTATAATCAATGTCATTCTCACCAAGATTTGCCAATGCCGCTTCAAATTCTGCCGCGGTAATTTGGTCATCTGTGGTTAAAGTAGCGCCTTGATTAACGGTTATTAATTGCGCCGCAATCGAAGAATCGACTTGCTTACTTAGCGAATATGCCATTGCTTTTGCATACGAATTTAATAAATCGTAGTTTGCCTGGACTTGTAAAACGTCCGTGAACATTTTAGCTGAGTAATAATGTTGATTAACTGTTAATTGTGTTTCGGTTTCTGCTGGTGCTACATAGGAAACTGCCGCTCCATCCGTTAAACTGGATGCAGTCATCTTTGCAATCTCTGGAATATGTATAATCTTGCCCTTGCCCTGTACGAGAGATGAGTAATCTTCAACAAGATTTTTAAAAACAAGTCTTTCCTCAAAGTACTTATATATTAAATCTCCCCAGAGTTCTGGGATAAAATATTGGGTTACACCGGTATCAAAAACCGTTCCTGATGGTGTTGCCATAATTTACTTCCTTTATGCTTTACCCCGGCTATTTTGTTGGTATTGCTTTAAGATATCGCTGAATCCTTCTCGTTTTTTTGATTCCGATTGCTTCATAAAATCGTCTAAATCCATAGTGGCATTACTGCGACCCTGAACTGCTTGCGGAGGGTTCGAGGTTGATCCAGATTGCTCTTTGCTAACAAAATGCTGGAGTTGTATTAAATCCATTTTATCATAATGCACTCGTTCATCTTCAGAAATACCTTCAAGTAATTTTTCACGTTGCGCGGCTTCTTGTTTGTCGTAATCTTCAAGACGAGTTTCATACCTTTTTAGCTTTTCAGCTTGTTCAGTAATAACATCATCTTTTTTACCTTCTGCTATCATCTTCAATTGTCGTTCTTCATCCACTCTTGATTTTATTACACCGAGTTCGGATTCTAAACCTTGCCTTTTACTACGCTCTTTTTTACGTCCTTGGATTTCATCGTGATAAAGTGCCTTCCAATCTACATCACCAACTGGCTCTGTAGCCTGAACATTCTGCTCAGTTTCTACTTTTAAACTATCTTCTTTTGCCATCTGGCTTATCTCCCTCTTTTATTCATGTGAAGAATATACCCTTAAAAATAATTTTAAGGTAACATATTTTTTAATGTTCTTGCATTTGTTATAATTGTTATGTAAAATTATATGTGACTGTTATTAATAAAAAAATTAACAAAATAAAAACGAATGGCGATTGTTATGAAGCTAATGGGCGTTTTGTTATGGACTCAAATAAGGATTATATATTGTGTCATGGCGTTGCTATCCTTAAAACCGATGGATTGCCGTTTGGTCATTGTTGGGTAAAAAACGGTAACGTTGCAATAGACAAAAGCAAGGGCGCTGATATTGAATTACCCATTGAGATTTATTATGCCTTGGGTAATATTCCCGTAGCTGGTTATAAAATATATAAATATAACAGAATGGAGGTTATAAAAAAGGTTATAGATTTCGGTCATTGGGGCGCATGGGACTATGATCCCCCGCGCTAAGTCTTAGTTTTTAGGTCTTGCGGTTGCGCCTTTTTCTTGTATTCTTAATCCACCTTCGCGCTCTTCAAGTTGTACACGAGGTGACATTTTACCACTTGGATCAAGTATACAATAACAATAACCTCCGCATATAGACCAACCTGAAGCTGGAACGCCCACGGCTTCCCAATCGCGCAATGTTTTACGCTCACCGCCACGAGGTAAACAATCTTTACATATTCTATGTCCCGCAACAGTTACCCAAGTAAATAACGTATCTTCGTCTGGGTCGTATGCTTGAAATGCACCCGCTCTGCTTGTTTGATTAATACCCTCCACAAGTGATTCTTTAACTGTATTGCGTAACTCGCCAAATATCCTACCTTCTTCGCCCATATCGTTAGCTAAAATATCTTCAATGCTTGACGTTGCAACTCCCGCTGACGTCTGTGTGCCAACCGTTTTAGCAATGCGATTTGTAAACACATCGGCGTCAAATAACATATTATTCATAGTTGAGTCAAGTAGTTCAAGTACTTCTTTAGGTAGTTGATCAAGACCAACAAGAACTTCGCCGAAGTCGTCACCAAATAATGTTATTAATTCTTCTCTCGTTGCCATTATTTCCTTAAAGATTTTACCATAGACCGCAATGCAAGACGTACAAAATTCTCGTATGCACTTCCACCGGGTTTCATTTCTTTCGTAATGCCAAACCATTCGCGTTTGGGTACTCTTTTGTTTGGTATCATTGACTTTGATCCTGTTGTAAACCCGTCATTGTGAAACAACCCATGGTCTTGCACCATTTTAATTTTAGATGTCATACCACGAAATAAGTCTTTAGGCTTTGCGGTTGTTATGCGCGTTGCCCTAAGTGAGCGTGATGATTGGCGCCCCGATGGTGTCGCTTGCATGGTATCAAGCGGTGTAAAGCCGTGATTTCTTCTATTGCGTATTGGCAACGTACTATCTTTACTTAACTTTGTAAATTTATTACCGTTTATATCTGTACTGGTATCAATACCTTTTTGTATAGAAGAGTTTAAGTGTCTTGCCATTTTGTTTAATGTTTTTGCAACAATGCTTCCAATTGCTTCTGATGACTTACTAAAAGAAAAGTTTTTTGATGCTTTAATTCTCATTTTTGATCCAATTTACCTTTTAAATAATTTAAACTTTCACTATGTGTTCGTAACTCAAATGTTAATTTCTCATGCCTACGCTCGGCGTTTTCAATCGTGTTTTCATGTCGTCTGTCCGCTTCTGAATCTGATTTGTTCCATCTATCAATTAACTTGATTACCATCGCCTCAATATTGTTTATTGATTCCGATTGTCCTTTATTTTCAATTTTAAGATCTTCAATTGCAACAGCCTGTTCGTCTGCTCGTTTCCCTTGTTTAAAATATCCATATACAAATAAAGACACTAAAACCCCTACAGCTCCGTATTCCGCATATACATCCATACCCAAAAACTTAACCCGCTTTTCTTTTTTTTCGTTTCCATGTCAAAAACTCCGCGGCTTCGTAAGGGTTAAAGATTGTTGTAATCATCCTATTATCGTCCTCGTTATACTGTGGGTCTATTATTGTTACAGGAGCATTAAATATATTTTTATCTTCCAAACCAAGTTTTTCAGCGTAACTATCTATATTTTTAAAACTGGCAACTTGTATTGCATGACTTATTAAACCGCTCGAAGGGTCTTTTAAAACTTGGTATCCGCTAACGTGTGTATGTCCACATGTTAAAATATGATCACGCCAGCCCATTTGTACCGCTTTGCTTACACCATGCGCGGTGTTCCACATAGAATTGCCTTTAAAAACATGTCTTGCGTTTATGCGTATTGATTTATTGTTTGGAAAATTTAACTTCATGCGAGCGCCCCACGCTTCAAAGACTCCGGGGTGATCACGCATTATAAAATCTAATGGGTCGCCGTCACCACTCCAAACATCGTGATTTCCAGCAATTAAATATATCCAAGTTACAGAGTTTAAAAAATGTTCAGTAAGGCGCCATGATTCTTTTGCTGTTGTTGATTGTTGCCCGTATAAACTTTGTAGCCGACCAATCCAATTATTTTGTACATCACCAAGGTTGCCAGCAAATAATCCATCTGTTCTATTTATTAAATCACATAATGAGTAAATCTCAGCGAGGTTTGTGCCATCGTCATCAACATGCGGATCTCCAAAATGACAAATTCCAATAGCACCATGTAGTTTAACATCAACATTTATTAAAGATTTAGATTTGCGTGAAGTAATTTTACGTTGATACTTCTTATTGCGATATGCAATAATATCATCAATTTCCATTTCCTCAACAGGAATATCCTGTACAACAAATTGGTTGTGTTCAACAATTAATGGTGCCACGGTTTTGCGCCCGCACTCATAACAATAGTAACGCTGTTTTTTAAGGCTGTTTTTCCCATAATATGAAAACCCATCTTTTCTAATATTCCGATTTTGACAATGAGGGCAAGCGATAATGTTACCATCAATATCCCGACGGACAGCATCTGCTGTATAACCGTTTTTTTGTTTTCCCATATATTTACCATTACTTTTTTTTCTTACGTTTCCAACTAAGTGGATTTATGTTAAACTCTTTTTCATAGAATGAAACTCTATCTTCTAACTTTTCACGTTCCGTGGCTTCCTTTAAACTATGCTTATCTAATAAAGTTTCTATTTCTTCTTTTGATTCTGCTACATCTTCTCGCAATTCATTTATATCTGCAACAAGGCTTCCATATCCAAAACCGACGCCGACAATTACAGCTACTACATAAAATAGCTCTGTCCATCCAAATGGTAATTCTATGCTCTTTTTCATCGTTTATCTAACATCCATAATACAAATGTAATTGCTAATAGTATTGCACTCCATGCAAAAGCATACATATCGTCTTTCTTCATTTGTTTTTCTTTCCAAATGTAAACCCCTCCTTATAGGCTTTGACAAACTTGGGTATAGCTTTCGCAAATTCAAGCTCTATAAAATCCAGAGCGTATTTACGTGGGTCTTTAATTACTTCTTTAACGTCCGTTTGTGGAACGTCAACTTCAAACTCGTTAAGACGGCGGAGTTTGCGTAAGTAGCCTATTAAATACTGATCGTTGCTCCCCTGTTTGTTCTTTTTCTTTTCCTTGGGCATTTACATCCTTATTGTTTAATACTAATTTCTCTGCTTCTTGTTCTGTTAAATGTTTATTATACTTTAACATCAAGTCTTTTTGCGTAATTAGATTGTTCTGCAACATAAAAGTGTCCAGCGCAATTTGATCTTGTGCGCTTATAGGGTATTCAGGCTCATTAAATTTAATACCTATATTATCAGGTAATTTTACACCATTTGCTTGTGCTAATACTTTTTCTATATCATACAAATCTCGCTCGTACGCTTCCCATAGTTCAACGTCGTCTTGATAATCCTCAAAGCGCTCCAAGTCTTTAATCTTTAATGCAATACCACTTGATGGTCTATCTGATTTGCCATCTTCCGCAAACGTTATCCATAAATGATTATTTTGTGCTGTTAAATCCAATATTGCTTTTACAAGGTCAATTGCCTCACGCACGTTTGCTTGTGGTGATTTAATATCAAGCCTTGCTGGTTCTGGTATAACCATTATTTCAGAAGATCCCGCACGCACAAGTTTTTCTTCTTCATACATGCCTTCTATAACATATTGCCCAAACATTTGGAACCTCATACCAAGAGCCGCTTCCGTTAGTAAAATATTTATCTGTTCATTAGCGGCACAAATATCGTATGCGCCTGTAACAAAAAATTCGTTTAAATGATGTTCCCGGTGCGTAAACACAAAAGGCAATACACCATAATTGTGCATTTGTTCAAACATTATATTACCATCATCATCATACATGATATAATGATCCTTGTCCCAATACGCATACGATAATTTATTTGTATCACTTACATCATGTACATTTTGTACTAATGGATATGTAATAGCGGACGGTATAAATGGATCGTCATCAAAGAAAGCATCGAAATAATAAACAGGATTATAATTAAATGATGGTTTCGGTTCCGCATTATATACAACTTGCGTTGCTATTGTGCCGACTAACCGCGTCATTTTTTCAATATGTTTCATCTTATATGATTTGTTGATTGTCATGTTATCATATTTATTATTGACGTTGCGGATAGCTCCAAGCGTGTATATCCTACTCATTCTGTCAATCATGCGACGGGTAACATTAAACTCTGAAACAGGAATTTCTTTAAATGCGTCCGCAGTAAATCTATCTTCTATATATTGAGCCGTATTGTCACCAGCGTAATAATCAAGCAATTTAAATATAGATTGCCTTCTGTTTTTTGCATATAGCTTTTTTTGTTCTTGTAATGATTCAGATATTAAAAATTGTGCTTGTTCAATCATCGTTTTCTCACTTTATATTTTTGGTTTCGTATTGGAAATCTCCCGCATACCCCATACCTAAGACTATCCGCCCCGTGGTCGTGATAACCGTCTTTTAAAGGTTCGTTTCTCAAATTAGATCCTTCTTTATGTTCTGGGTACCTGTAAGATTCAATATCTTCTACGATTCCCGTGCATTTTTTATCAATATGCAATCTAATATCGCCATCTGCGGACATAACAAATTGCCGAACATGACTTATACCCGACGAAATTTGTCGGCTATATTTATCCCTACGGCTTATAACGGGCAATCCCGTTATTTGCCTAAATATATCAGCCTCACCCATGCCAACGGACGACTGCATTTGAAAGCCAGCCGGGTCACCGTAAACGCGGGCAATTCGGTATTTTTTGTCTTGTACCGCTTTGCAAAGTTCGGAAATTTTAAGGTTTTTTTCATGTAATATTTCATCTATGATAAATATATGGTCTTTTCCCTTGTCGCCAAACTTGGCGGTCTGGAAGAATAAAGCGGCGGGCATCCTATACCCAAAATCCAGAGTTAAATATACGGGCAACATCGGATTATAAGGATGACTGCCAACATGTTTACGACGTGAAAAGTCAGCATAAACACGACCACTTAGCGCTGTAAATTCAGCAGAAAATTCTTGATCAAAAATTTCCCGCGTCATTGTTGCCTTTGCTTCAACAAGATCTTCATCTTGTTTGCCTTTAGGGAAACTATATACGTTTTCCCAAGATGGAGAATTAAACGACATCCACATTGGGGCTTTTTGTGCATAAATATAATATTCGTAGAATCCGTCATAACCTTCAGGCGTAGAAATCATTAAACATTTGCCCTTAGTGTCTGATAAAGTGGGGCGTAAGTACATTTCAAATATCTTTTTTAAATTCATTTTAGATGCTTCATCAATAACAACAAGGTGATTACCAGCGCCGATTAAACTTTCCGCATGTTCAGCCGACTTACCCTCAATTACAGACCCCCACTCAAATTCTATATATTGATCGTTTAAAGATTTACGCCTTGTTGGTAAGTTGTGTTTTATAATTAAATCGTCATATACAATACGGAATATGCGCTCTGATGTTGAATATGTAGGCGCAACAATCCATACATTTTTATTTGGTTGCGTAACTAAGGCTTCGGCTTCCCGTGCCGCCGCCATAGACTTCCCCCAACGTCTGCCGCAACACGCCACGACAAACCGGACATCATCCGCCGCCTTATGTATTCTTTCTTGCCCGGGGTGTGGTTTGTAATCAACAAACTCAAACCATTTTTGTTTATACGCAGAAAAGTCGTTCATATTCAAGTTATAATTTAACCTTAAAAAAAATTTTAAATATAATTCATTTTTTTACTTGCTTGTAAATAATATACATGTTATACTTGTTATAGCATGATGATAGATAATTTAAAACTAACTAAAAATAAATGGTATCGCATAACAAACACGGACGGTGTTAGAGAAAAAATGAGATTTATGTTGATGACGACAATAGAAGCGTGTAACAAAGGCGATGTTACGGTTAATACCTATGTATTTTTTTCGTTTAATCATGTTTGGATTATAAATGATATAGATATTAAAAAAATTGAATCTTATAAAAAAATTACGCCTGATGAGCAAGCCCGTGAAATGGGATGCTTGGACGAGTATAAAATGTATATGACAGCTAACGATAAAAAACTTGGTAATAAATATATTTATAAAACAATTTTTAATAAAAACAGATAAACAAATGACTAAAGACCAAAAATTAATATTAAAACTTCATTTAGAAGATGCGGATGATGAATATTGTGATAGGTGTCAACGAGAATTGAAGCCAAAGGCTATGGTTCCATTATGGCATAAACAATTGGATTGGCAGTTTTTTGGGTCTGAATGTGCCAAGATAATATTAAAAGAAAACCCATCTTTATATTTTAAAAACAACAAAACAGGAGAATAGTATGGAAAGTTCAGAAATTGATTTTTCAAGAGTAAAAACAGTTATTGGGACAGTTGTAAAAGAACAAAGAGATAAAAATAATCATAAAACTGCAAGTTTAATAGAATTAGCGCCTGACATGTTAGACCTAATTAAGTTTGTTTATAAAATGGAAAAAAAAGCAAATAGATATGGTAGTGTTCGGCGACTTTGTGAATCATTATTAAGTAGAGCTTAAAATAATGGCAATAGTTAAAAATCCTGTAAAAAAAGTAAATATACGAAACGACCAGATAAAAGGATTAGAAAGAATACATGTTAAGGCTAAAAAGTTTGTTTATCATGGAAATAAACATATATTTGGAGATAAAACTATAAAGCCTCATAAAAGTAAATGTTATAAAAACGGGAAAATAATGATGGAGATAACTAAAGATATATATTTTGATTTTGTTGCAATTGATGATGTTTTAGATGATTTACTTGATACAATAAAAGATACAGATGAAAAATAAATTTATATTAATATTATTTAAAATAACAGCACGCTATTACTATATAAAATGTTGGCTAACAGGTGGGCATAAATTTATGAAAAACAATCGTTTTTTCTTTATGCCTAATGATTATATAGATATATGTAGTAAATGCGGAAAAAACAGGAGAATAAAATGAATAACTTTGAATATGATTGGTTTTATAATGGAAAGAAAATTGGTTTAATGGATCTGGAGCGTCTAAAATCTAAAGCGGCTGAAAAAGCAATAAACTATAATTGTCCATGTTGCGAGAAAGCTATGCCAAAGCAAGTAACTCCGCAAGCAAGTGCAAAAAAGAATAATTTGGGAAGTTCATATAGAATTTTAGGATCTTTTTTTGTACATTATGGTTGGCATGGTCTTGGAAAAGGTTGTGGACAAACA
>VTLG01008561.1_pt1 | contig 10811 bp, 19 predicted proteins | sample 4694571 | NCBI WGS metagenome assembly VTLG01 (sample SAMN12604809, study PRJNA352737) | marine metagenome | biome: ENVO:00000447; feature: ENVO:00000209|ENVO:00000569|ENVO:01000036; material: ENVO:00002151; isolation source: viral sequences binned using virsorter ... | reverse complement strand
TGACCTCCTGACTTTGCGTAGTCAGAGAACCATCTACTGTATATCTTAGATGGAAAAGAAGCACCTGCTCCCGAAAGTCTAGTCCGTGCCTCGGCACAACCAGGTATTAGGGTAGCAAGTGCTGCTACTGCAATAAGCCTTTTCATTAGGATCCGCTTAATGGGCTTATTATATATTGTATCTTAAACTACAGTTAACTATGTTAGGTAATCCTTACGTGTATGATGTTCTGGTACTACTTTTCCCAGTTCCACGGACAAGAGTCCATCTTCAAAAACGACCTGTCGAACTTCGCAATCTTCGCTGAGTGTCCAAGAGCGTTTGAATGAACGTTGTGCCAAGCCCCTGTGTTGATACTCTGCATCTGTTTCTTTATCTTCTTTGATGCCTTCAACATGTAATTTTCCAAACTCTGTGAAGACTTTGACCTCTTCTTTCTTGAAGCCCGCAAGTGCGACTTCCAATCTCGACTCATGATTATTCAATTGTACCAAATTATATGGCGGGTAATTAGATGTAGTTTCTGATTCCCAGAATCTATTTAGATAATCATCCATTCCTATGCCATTACGTGTAATCTTCTCCATGAGTTCAGGAAGATTTGCAGCATGGTATCTTGCTAATGTGTTCATAGTGCCTCCTTAAATAAGCTAGGTTTAGTGTGTTGTCCCCGTAGGCGACACTACTATTTAACCATGACCTTAAGATTTCTGGAAGTGTACATGCCGAACATATATTGTAGAGTTATGCGAACCTATATAGATGTAGGTAAAAATGTCTAGAAGCATGAAAAAATTACTACCAATTATTATGCTCTTGGGTTTGGCACCTATGGCTGCACGTGCAGATATAACGTCACGTATGACATCTAGTGTTCAGCTAACAGTTAATGCTGCTGCAACACAAATGAACAGAATAGGTTCGTCATTTAGTATCTCTGGCAATAACGTGGACACAACTGATGGTACCACTGCTAATACAATTAGTGCTGGTACTATAGCATCAGGTGTATATTCTCCTGGTACTATTGCTGCAGTACAGGATGATCCTGGTGAATCTTTTAGCTTCACTCAGGCATTCACTCAAGCTGACGCAATAGATACAACTGGACCTGACATCGGTGATATTTCGGCATATGGTGATCAGTTGTCTACCGCAGCTGGAACCGCAGGATCCCTTGCAGGGACTGTAACTTCGCAAGGTGCTTTGACCGTAACAGCTGGTGGAGCTGGCACTACAGCTACTGGACAGTTCGTAACTGAGCTTTCAATTAACTAGGAAAATGAGACGAGTTATAGTACTACTATGGCTTAGTTTGATGGGATCATCGGCAAACGCAGTACCAGTGGTCCCAAACTTCCAGCAGGGCTCGATGACGAGTCATACCGAGACTGAATCTACGGTCACGGAGACAATAAATTCAATTGATTATAGAACAGGATGGGAATACACAGTGACTGGGGTAGGCATTTCAAACGATGGAGAAGCTCTCAACCCCAACGTGAACACATCAACAGTAACAGTAACTCCAGCAGCAGGAACAGGAGAAGCGACTGTGACAGGAGCAGTAACAAGTTCGTTCGATGCATTAGACTTCTCAACCCCAAGCGACTTCACAATAACGACTCCAGGAGGAGCGTTTCAATTTACCCAAACATATTCTGGACCTGGGCTAACCAATCAGACTCTGATACAAAGAGTCACTACCATAAAAAGCGTCACAGACACAACAAGTACCTTTACCCAATAGCACTATGTCTAGCTCAATTTGCGAATGTCCCTGTCACTCTGGCGGAAGGTGTAGGGGGTGTAAGTGCAACAGCTAATCCTATCGCCAATAGTTCTGGCTCAGTAACCAACCAGGCAATACAAGTTTTACAAGGTCCATACGTTACTAACACCTACGGTGGTGGTGTATCATGTCAAGGTACGACTCTTAATATGACACCATACATTCAGTTTGCCGACTCAAGGAAAGATCCTTGGGAAGATTTTTATAATGAACCTCAATATAATATGACTGATGTAGAAGGTAGAACAGTCAAACAAACAGTAACAGTAAAGAACTATCCTTGGGAAGATTGGTATGATGATCGTACTAAGGATGATGGTACTAGATGGTTTGAAGATGGAGATGATATACAAATAGAAATAGATGTACCAACTGCTGATGGTGTACCTGATATTGTAGGTAGTGGTGGAGAAATGACACCTACATGGTACAAACCAATCAGGACAGATATGAGGGCAAATCAATCCTTTAACGTAGGACTCTCTGCTACTCTATCCATACCACTCAATAGAGGTATGCAACGTAGATGTAAAGAAGCAGCAGAGGCACAAGTAGCACATCAAGTACAATTGACATCTAATAAACGATTAGACTTTGAGATCGCAAGATTAAAAAATTGTGGAGAGCTCAAGAAAGCTGGAATATTTTTCCATCCAGCATCTCCTTATCATAGTATATGTGCTGACGTAGTAGTAACATCTCCTGGTGGTAAGATACTACCTCACGAGCATCAGATACCACAACCTAAGTGGACTAACCCTTCTCAACCATCTTCTTCTTCCCAAACTTCAGAGGAAGCATCCCCTTCTTCTCTCGATACTGATTTGTCCGAATCTCAGATTGAGTCGGACGGTAAGGAGTCTTCCCAAGAATCTTCTGAACTTTCCCAATCACCTTCTTTATCACAGGTTTCACTACCTTCAGGAGCAGGTCTGCTAGGGGTTTTGCAAGTAGGGCAGATGTCGTTGCCACAGCAGCAATCCCAGCTGTAGTAGTTACAACTCCAGCACTAGGTAAGTACTGATCTACAAATGGAACTGGTTCCCAGATCGTTTCACAGATTTTTCCATCGGGTGTTAATTTATATTCTTTTACTCTTTCTTCTCCACTAGTAGATAGGTCTCCTATGCGTCTTGCATTCTTTGGAGGACATTCTACATCTTCTGCTGTTGTAGGAGGTGTTACAGGTGCTTCTGGAGTGTCTATATCAGGTGCAGGAGGTTCACCAGTATCTAAACCGTCAGCTTCTTCTTGCTGTTGAGTAATAGTTTGCCAAGTTAGTTCTCTATAATCATAATCAGGGGGTGTGTAGTATGGCATACCAGCGTCACACAATACTACGTTCTGCTTTGGATCATCATTAACCAACATCTTATTTTTGTTGGTTGGTTTCTTTGCGTTCTCTTTATGAACCTGTACACAACCAGGCATATTAACAATAGGAATTCCTATTCTTTCAGTAACAGGAACTGTTATTGGTAAAGCTTGTGGTACATCATTTAACCATATGCGATTATCAGCAATACGTCTAATACCAACAGGTTGTATCTTATTATTTTCTATCCGTTGACTTCCAATAAACTTAATTCCTGTACCATTAACCTGAACATAAGGGATGGTAGAACTCTCTACAGTTATATTTGGAACATTAACGATTGGATCCATCTTGAGGTATCACTTTCTTATAATTTTGAGTTGGAGGTTTTAATCCTTTAACAGGACCACTTGACTTTGGCCAATTATTAACTAACTGTATATAAATTTCTTCTCTAACAACTTGTCGAATCTTTTCTATCTGTGCATCCTCTCGTTTTTGAGGACCACCAGTCTGTTGGTCGATGAGATGATTCCCACCGACTACAGTACCAGTACCTACTACAGCAATTGCTGTACCAGTAGAAGCAATTTTTTGTAAATCCATTACTTCTTAAGTTTTTTACAACCAAATTTAAGTATAGAACCTGCAACTACTATGCCTACTACTATACCTATACCAAGTCCCCAACTAATACCTTGAGGTTCTGGTTCAATAAGTTCATCAAAAACAGGTACCTCTTCTATTATTTCCTTTGCTTCCTTTGGAAGTGGAAAATCTTTAATAATTGTTTCCATGTTTAAAAAGGTGACGATGGTGTAGAAAGACCTAGACCAGCAGAAGGTGCTGCTGCCTGATCAGCAGGAGGTGCAAGATCAGGTGTTCCTATAGGGAGTGAAGATTCACCACCCAATCCTCCAAGACCTCCCAGAGATCCAGTAACTGCTTCCATAACTTGAGATTTAACTCCATCAATGATGGATGCACGATTGACGTATATGTATACCCCACTACCAACAACGGCAGTAGATACAACAGTAGACGCAATAGCAAGTACATTTATAATTTTTTGCATGACTATAACTTATAGGGTTCTTTATTGTCTGTATCAACACCAACTATTTTTAGAGGTGCTTGTTCGATTCTAATTGTTTGTACAGGACCAGCTTTCGCTATGATCGCTTCAATATCTTTAGCAGTAACAGGAGGTGCTCCACCATTTGCTCCACCATTACCATTCATCTTCATAGTACCATCACCTTTCTTAGAAGCCGTTTGAATCCCGAAGCTCGCTAAAACTCCAGTGAAAACCGAAGCTATGAAAGTTGGATCTATTTTCTGTTGCGGTACTCCTGGTATGGCAACGTAGTTCAATGTGAGTATTCCCCCAGACCAGGCAAGAACGGTAATTCTCACTGCAGTGGAGATGATTGCTGCCTGTTCCTCGGCATCAGGTAGTATAGCATCCTTTACTTTACCAAAGACACCTTTCTTCTTAGGTTCTTCAACTACTTCTTCTACCTCTTCTTTAATTTCCTCTGCCATGTTATACCTTTATCGCTAGCCCTATTTATCAATTAAATTCTTCCAAGTACATATTACCAGAGATAGAAATTCTATAGTCATCTGATGTGTAATATGGATTAACACCATGATTTAATCCAGAAGGGAAAAATGCCATTCTCCATTCCCAATCTTTAGTTACTGGAATAAAATCTGTAACATGTTTACCTAAAGGACTTATATAAGTGAAGTAAAATAAAGCAGTTTCATTTGTATTAGGACCATATCTCTTCATCTCTTCTTCTAAATCAAATGGAATCTGTACCCATATCACAAAAGAGAATACTCCTGAATGACAATGACTAGGATTAAAATCATACTTCTGCCCATAATTAACCCAAAGACTTTTTAATTTAAGTTTATACTCTTGCTCTGCACTAGTATATTGTCTAAAGAGTTGTTCTAAAGGTATATTAAATTCTTTACAATACTGCTTACCCAAAGATTCCGCAAGGAATGACATATGAGGTTTGATAGGCAACTTCCATTCTTCCTTAAGGTGTCCCTTAAGTTGATTTCTCCAATCAATCTTTTCTATCTCACCAGTTTCTAATTTCTGTAGAGAATCAATCGTTTCATGTTGAACTAATTCTGGTACTTTAGCCAGCAAATATCCAGGTGAATTAAACCAATGGACTTGGTATTCAAAATCAAAGTTTGGGAGGTTCATTAGGTTGTTTTTTCTTTCCAATATTATATTTGGACTCTAAAGTCCAGTCACCTTTTTCTTTATAGGCGATCACTTTAATCTGACTGAGTGGTGCAACATCTACTATTGAATCTGTCTTAACTATCTCAACAAGACCCCAGTCTGAAAGAAGTTTAATAATTCTGTTACGTCTTTGTACATCATTCTCTGATAGGTTTGCTTTCTTCCCATCAAGAGCGAAGAGTTCTTTAAAATGTACTATGTAATACTGTCCCTTCTTATGAAGGATATGACAAGATTGATATAACTTCTTTTCCTTACGAGAAGCAACACCAATACGTGTAAGAGTTTCACGAACTTTAAGGAAATCATCAGGTTCCTTTAAATTCACCTCCACCATATCATCTTTAGTCCACTGGACTTCGACTTCATTCATCTCTTACCTCCTTTATTCAGTTTTTCTTTGATGTAGTTAAGTTGGTCTGGAGATAAAATCCTTAATGCTTGTTTGGCTTTTTCATTACTATAACCATAGTATGACTTAATGCATTCAAGATCTTTCACCTTTTCCTTTTTACCCCAAGGAGAGAATCTCCTCTTAGGTCTCACAGTATTTAGATAAAATGAATATTGTAAACGCTTATCCAAATTAGGATATCGATTCATTTCATTAGCAAAAGCAAGTGTATCAATATGATGAGACATACACTTGTTAATTACATAAGAAGGATAATTTTTTTCCCAACCAGGATCATCTTTCATCAGGTCTTCTTTACTCTGATTGATACTGTTAAGATAATCTTTTAAAGGATACCGATCATCGTAAGGCATAGTTAGTTAAGACAAGTTCTTTACGTTCTTGTTGGTTCTTCATGTAATCACCAACTGATCTCATAGTATAAGTATGATCATATTCATTTGGAATCCAATGTTGAAAACGATCTCTTATTAACTGAGAAGAATTATATGATATCATCTGATGGTTAGTATGTCCATCACACATTCTAGCAAATATATCATGATCAAATCTTTTATGCATCTCTCCTTTCTTACCATATAAATTAGTTCCTATCTCATAAGGAGGATCTAGATAAGTAAACACATCTTGATCATCAGTAAACATACCTTCATAAGAAAGATTAGTTATTTTCCAATCCTGTATTAACTCTGAATATGCTGGTAACTTTTCTATGCCTCGTAGACTAAAGTTTGAATCTGAGGCTTGTTTGGAGAAGGAGCTCGATTCTGTGAGACCAGAGAAAGAACACTTATTAACAATATAAAAGCTAACAGCACGGGTAACGAGACTGGCTCTGGCATCGTTAACCAATTCTTTACTCTCGATAAAAAGTTCACGTGCTCTATCTGGGGTGGGGTATGCGTTTTTAAATGCTTTGAGCCTGGTCGTAATTTCATCTGCTTCATGTTGTAATTGTTGCCAGAAGTTTGCTAAAGGTTCATACAAATCATTCACCCATACTTCTAAATGAGGATATGTTTTTGTCATATACAAACCAACAGAACCTCCACCAATAAAAGGTTCTCTATAATGCTTGTACCTACCCATGTCAGGTAAGAACTGTGCCATCTTTGTAATAGCACGAGACTTCCCACCAGGATAACGAAGAGGTGTCTTCAAAGATTTCATTTTTTAATTCGTCTTGGTACTTTAATTGTCCATGATGGTGATACAAGATCAACCATTTCAAATTCTTTCTTTGCTTTTTCTCTTGCCTTTGCTGCCTTCTCAAATGATGCTGCTGGTTCATTACCTGCTGTTTCACCATAATGAGGATCCCAGATCTCTGGGTGCTCATGGTTATCAAAGAACTCTAAGATAGAACTATCAACCATATGATAGAGAGTGTCCCAAGTTAGTGTCCTACGTAATTGCTCTGCAAGATAATCATTCTGTGTAACAGACATTTCTTGCTTAAGAAATTCCCCTCTATCCCAAACTAAACCATTTAGATCAATTGTAATAGTTACATTAGAATGAATGCTCATCAGTAAAACCTCGGTTGGTTTTCAATTTCAACAACAATAGCATCCATAATGCGATTAAAAGACTCAGACATCTGACGATATCCAGATCCAACATATAACTGACCAGCAAATACTGATACAGTAGCAGCACCCCAGAACAGATAATAAAATCTGGACTTAACTTGTGCTCTTAACTTTTCTTTTTTCTTACTCACTTTTAGTTCTTCCATAATAAATTTTATAAGGCGGGACGTTTTAATTCATCATCCTTTAAGGAAATAATGATTCGATTATTTTCATAATCAGCAGAGAACTCAAGTTCTACATCATGTGGCCACATCATCTCTTCATAAAGAGCATTAAGTCGTTCCATATCATCGTAGAGATCGTTGATTCCATCTATCATTTGAATTCACACTCCAACATTAGTTGGGTTAGACACGCTAATAGATTTATCTCTTGATCTACAACGAATGCAGACTTATATTGGTATTCTGCAATAATAAGTACTGCTGCTGCAACACTTGGACCTTCCATAACAGTTGATAAACTATCATACAAGTTCCTCATAATAGATACAGGATCATTATCTAGATTCTGTTGAACCCATTTCTTAACATCATTAAACTTCTTACTTCTCAATAAAGAAACAAGAGAATCAACATTAGCATTACCTAACGTTGCAAGGATTCCAGTGTCGATAGCACCTGTAGAGCCATATCTCTGGAGTTCATTAAGTGTTCTTCTGAAGTCTGGGAAGTACTTTTGGATGACTTGCACAACCACTTTGTCATTGAACCGTACCTCCTCTCTGGTAAGGATGTCTCTGCAGCGTTCAAAGAACTGAGCTGCAAGAGTTTGTTTAGTTTTTCCTCTGACATTAAAATCAATTACAGTTGTTCTACTATGTAATGGTTCTATTATTTTGTTCTTAAAGTTACACGTGAATATGAAACGGCAGTTCTTCTGGAATTCCTCAATCGACGCACGTAAGAGGAGTTGGACATCTGGTGTTGTATTATCTGCCTCATCAATAATGAGAACTTTATGACGAGATTCAGATGTAAGAGAAACAGTAGCAGCAAAGGTCTTTGCCTGATTGCGTACAGTGTCCAAGAATCTACCCTCATCAGACCCATTAATGACATAGAAATCTGCTCCCAATTCATTACATAATGCTTTCGCAATTGTAGTTTTACCAACACCTGCAGATCCAGAAAGAAGGAGATTAGGTATCTCACCTTTTTCCAAGAAACTATTAAAGGTTTCTTTTAAATCATTAGGAAGTATACAATCCTCAATAGTCTGAGGTCTATACTTCTCAACCCAGAGATAATCATTCATTTTTTAAATACCCCAAGTTTTGACAATAACCAAAGTGTGACTATTGTCCATCCTATAACATACCACATAATTAAGTATTAGGTTCCAACGCTATAAAGTACTTAATACCATCACCTTGGAATAAAGCAACGTTAGACTTACTTATTGTAACATTATAATCAGCAAGAAGCAACTTAAGATTCTCAACTTTGAAACAAAAACAGAACTCATTCTCATTCTCACCAACTTCAACAGAGTAACTATTAGAAGTATCATTCTTCTTATCAGTTACACGAAGATTCATAGTCTGTCCATCACCAACTAAACATAAATCAGGTAACTGATATACACTAGCAGCACGTTGTAACTGTTGTAGGGTACTAGAATTCAATCTGAATTTAACATCCTCGGATGGTAGATTGATTTCTTTCTCTGGAGGTTGAGTGATAATATCTGGATCAGCATAAAAGAATCTAGTCTTAGATCTACCTGCTGTATCACTTACAGTAACATAGTTATCTGCCTGAGTATCGATCTTTGGTTTATCAAAGAGAGATAGACCACCAAGAAATACACCAAGATCATATATTGACATTTGAGAATCAAATGATTCCTCAACATCAGCATAAGCAAGGATGTTCTTGTTGATACTCAACGTACTTAATCTATTACCTGGATTAATAACGAGGGATTTATTGATAGAACAAAAGTTCTTCAATACTTCAATTGTAGGTTTAGATAATACAGTCATTTATTTGTCATAATCAACGGTGAATGCAGTTGGGTTTCCTGCGTTTGCACGATCAGCAGTTTCTCGCTTATCGTTAAAGTGTAATAGGAGCAGTCCGTAATGGATAATCTTTATGATGTCCTTACGTGCTGATCCTTTTCTATCATATCTTGATGCATATTTTAGCACATTACTTCTGCAAAATGCTTCTGCGTCACCAACTGAATCAATTAAGTCCAGAGTCTGAACATTGTTTGACGAGTAGTGACCCTTGTAAGTGCTACTGATGTAATCATCAATCTCTTTTAAGAGTTCTTTTTCGTTATACTTGTGCATGGAATTTACTGTGTAGTAATCAATCTCATAATCTAACCCATCTAGGGAATCTAAATCATTAAGCATTATTCCTCCAAGTCAGGTAATTTCTTTTCAACCCAGTGATCTGAATTATCAATCCCTGCTGCTTTCACATAACGCATGATATGTTCATCGATCTGATGATAGACTGGATGTAAATCCAAGTCCATATTAATATCATGTGCTATCTGTGAAATCTGATCTGCTGAGAAGCAGTGATCAGGATGTAATAGATCGCAACAGGGTATCCTCTTCTCTATCAATTCATTTAAATTGATACGGATCTCATAGTCTCTATATACTGGCATCTTCCTCCTCATTTTCTCCTGCATCAACCTTGGTATATAGGTCAAGGAATGATTGTTTAGTGTCCTCATCGAAACGATTCACACAGTTGGTAATGGCAGTCAAACGATCACCAAAGATCTTGTATGCCTGAACAATATGAACCAATCTACGAGTTGTAATAACTTCATCAACACCCCCATCAAAGAATGTCTTTCGTATCACACCTGCCCATTTTACCAGATTTTCAGCAAATTGCAAGTCCGATCCAACATTAGATAGAATTTTAGTTTCTATTGATGCTGAAGGATAGTCCTGTTCAAATGTTACTGGGAATCTTTCAAGGAAGGCTTCGTTGAGCACGTTAGTTCCAACAAATCTTCCGTCGTCTGAACCTTTACCTTTAGTATTTGCGGTGGCGATGACTGTGAACCCTGCTGCTGGTTTGACGTATGTTCCAGTCTTTTTAAGGAAAACTCCTTTACCTTCAAGGATGGACTGGAGACAGAGAATCTTGTTTGAGGCAAGGTCGATTTCGTCAAGGAGCAAGACAGCCCCTCTGTTGAGAGCTTCAATAACTGGTCCGTTGTGCCAGACGGTATCGCCATTAACAAGGCGGAACCCCCCGATAAGATCATCTTCATCTGTTTCTATTGTAATGTTTACACGAATTAATTCTCTACCAAGAGCAGCACACGTTTGTTCTACACCTAATGTCTTACCATTACCAGAAAGACCAGTAATGAAGACAGGATAAAAAAGTCTAGAATTAATAATTTTCTTAAGAGACGAGGAATTCCCGAAGGGTACA
>VTLG01006773.1_pt1 | contig 10811 bp, 7 predicted proteins | sample 4694571 | NCBI WGS metagenome assembly VTLG01 (sample SAMN12604809, study PRJNA352737) | marine metagenome | biome: ENVO:00000447; feature: ENVO:00000209|ENVO:00000569|ENVO:01000036; material: ENVO:00002151; isolation source: viral sequences binned using virsorter ... | reverse complement strand
TCTTGATAAGACCTTCACTAGAATCGGATACAGGACCGAAGAGATAAGTCTTAGCAGTAAAGTTTAGTGTGTATATAAGTGCTCTCCTTGTTGCAAAATCTCCTTCATAATCATCTTGAAATGATATATTATCTAACACAATTGGAATATCTCTTTTTTCTCCAATCACATTTACAAGATCAACAGTTACATTAAATGATGGTTGAAAATATGGTAATATTTGTTCTACAATCTGTAATGCATCGTCATTTAATTTTACAAGAATATTTAATTCAAATCCGAGATTGTATGGAACTGGCATAAAAACTTTTCTAAGTTTCTTCCCATCAGTTGCTTTAAATGTTTGCGTAATTCCACCTTTTCTTGTAGCATCGTATGCAATATTAGTTGTTTCAAATGACATTCTTGGTAATGTGATCTGGACTGCACGATTTAGATCTGGTTGTTGTTCCAATCTTGCTAGGAATTTTTGCATAGGTCCGTAAGCAAGAGGAACTCTCATGTCACTCGTTTCTTTCCCTGCACCATCTCGATGACGAATATGAATGTCATTAAAGATTGTACCAAAAGCAATTATGGTTTTTCTTAGTATTTCGTGATAGTAATAGTTTCCTAACATTAGAATGTACCGAATGGATTTCCTTCAGAGAAATCGAGTATTTGATCTGCCTCTAATTCAATCTCTTGATTGTCGTCAAAAGCATCATCACTTTGATTATCCTCATCGAAGAAATCAAGTGAATAGTTTGAATATGCTGTTGTACCAATTGACAACACTGCATTAAATGGACAAGGAATACAAATTGAAGGTGGGTGTATTGATATAGTTCCACTTCCTATAGCTATAATAGTAGAACCTGCACCAATAATTGGAACTGTGTTACCAACACCAGCAAAGGATTCTTTTAGTGCCATACCAAGTTCAATACCAGCAGTGCTACCAACAGATATTGTTGTTTGAATACCATTACATGATCCAATTACTTGAGTTACTACATTAAAGTAGAATGATTTAGTTGCCTGTATAATTTCACCAGGAACAAATGCTGCCATTGTTGTCCCAATACCAACATTTGAAACTTCAAGAACGTTAGTATCAGTATCCCATTTCTTGACTCTTGCTTCTATTCCAGAGGTAAGTCCTTTGACAACTTCACCCATATCAAAGTTACCAACACCAGATAATTCTGGATTAGCAGTTGGTACTATTGATGGTTTTGATATTGTTATCGTAGGTGTAACTGTATATCCAATACCTGCATTTCTTAAAAATATGTCAGATATTGTTCCATCTGCAAGAAGATTTGCCTCTGCAACTGCTGGTGCTGTGTTAAGACCAACGACGGTAACAGTTGGAGTTGCTGCGTATCCAACTCCGTTATTTGTCATAATAAAGTCAACAATACCAAAGTTTGTTTCTTCAATAGCAGCAGTTGCGGCTGCACCTACACCACCTCCACCTGTGATAGTAACCAATGGTGCTGTTGTATATCCCATACCTGCATGAGTTAACATAATTCTATCAATAGAAAATATGCCAGCTCTTGTTGTTGTAATTGCAACTGCTGTCGCATCTTGATTACCTACACCAAATGGAGCAGTTGAAATCGCAACATTTGGTGTGCTGGTGTATCCACTACCATCATCATTTAATACTATTTGACGAACATAACCTTTATTAATAGTATTTAATTGTGCATTAACAGTTGCAGTTGTTCCAGCTCCAATTAATTGTAACTTCGTAATATAACCAATGTCTTCAAGCTGAGAGTCAATGATGTCGATACCAGTATCAAGAACTTCATCTTCATATTCAAAGAGTTCACATTTAAGTTGATATACATAATTTTTCCCTAATTGATAAAAAGGTTGTTCATGTTCAACAAATTTTACTTCAAATAATCTCTGTCCTAATGGAAAAAATATTATGTCCCCCTCTCTTGGTCTTGATGATAATTCATAAGCATCATCAGCTGCTAGAAATGGTGATATGAAATCTTCAAATCTTTCTTTTGATATTGTAATTGTAAGTTCATCCCTCAAACTTACACCAAACTTGGTCATGATATCACCCTGACCACCATAACCTTCAAATGTATTCACATATGCTTCTAATAAAAAGTTGTCATCAAAAGTTGATGATTGAACTTCTCTGAGAATAGTTTGTTTTCTTACAAATTTTCTAGGAATATATCTGACTTCGATACCGTAAATTTTTAAATGTTCATTTACTAAATCTTGAACAAGTCTTTGTTCTCCTTGAGATCCTTGTAAAAAATGGGGATTTAATGCCATCAATCATTACCCAATAAAGTCAAGAGGAGGTAACTCAAACTCAGTTGTCATTCTTTGTCTGATCGCATCTATTTCTCTGACAGCATCATCATATATTTCTCTACCATTAAGTTCAATACCACCAGGTAACTTTGTTCCTCTAAATTTAATTAAATTTTGTCCCCATTGTTTTTTAATAAGTGCAGTTGCATATAATTTTACAAACATGTCATTGTAAACCTGTTTGAATATGTCTGGATTTAAAGCACGATAGCAATCTATGATTAAATAATCACCCACTTTTTGTGATCCCCAATCTATATCTAAGTATAAACGATCTTGTCTCTTATTAAATCTTATTTGTTTTTCTGGTGATAATATAAAATCAATATCCTCAAGACGAGTTTTTGTCATGCTATATTGTAATAGTTCAACAGAGTTGAAATAGTAGAGATCATTTAAAAATAATTGATATTTGATACTGAACATACTTCCTGATATGCTACTACTATCAAATTTAAATATCTTTTCGATACCCACAACTGAGTCTGGAACTTGTATGTAATTTGAATTTTCATAAAATTCGTAAGTTTTCTCACCATAAGTAGTAATTCCAGTATTAACCATTGATGTAGTAATACCTGTTGTATGAATTCCTATTCCTGTAGTTCCACCAATACCTGTAGTTGTACCAGATACAGTAACACCAAGACCTCTATCAATATCATCTTGTGTTATTTTATACTTAAGGTACATTTTTTCAACACCATCAAAGATGCGTTCATGAAACATCTGAATGGCATCATCTATCAGATCATCTATTTGGTCATCATCGACATTAACTTCAAGCACAGGAGCACCTAGTTGCCTTAAACAGTATTCTATTAAACCTTGTCTGCTACTTGCTTTCGCCATCTTCTTCTTCGATCTCTGCTAATAGATTTTCGTACTTTTCTTGAAATTCAAGTTTTTCTGCTAGTAATTCTTTTTGAGCATCTAAGTGGTCTTGAACCACTGTTTGTAATTTTGCTTCAAGAAGAATATTTTGGTTAGTTAATGTAGAAATTTTTTGGTTGTAAATTTTTATCAAAGCATTCACATCAACATCATTATTTTGTGTCATAGTTTAGAACGAGCCTCCATCAATCGTTGTTGTCCATTTGGGAATGTTGTTAGCATCCGTGGTAAGTATAAAGTTAGAAGTAGTTATACCAGCAGCAGTACCAGCAGCACCAACTTGCTTACCTGTTGTATCGAAGTAAACGATACCATTTCCAGTGGCATCATAACCACCAGTCTGGAAGTATATATCTGCTACGTCTAATGCACCTCTTGTACCAGATACTGTGTCACCTGTTATGGTAGCATCAGGTATAAAAGTAAATGATCTTGCAGGTGCATTACTATTTGTGTTTGTATCGGCATCAATATATCCAAAGAAACCTTGTTTATTATTACCAGCTCCTGAACTTGTATTATATGTGAATGCCACACCACGATCAGTATTAGTGTCAACGTTTGCTGTGACTTCTAATTGAGTTGTAGTGGCAATACCACCAACTTGGACAGCATTACTAATGGTGACTAATGCCTCATTTAAATCATAAGTTGAAATTGTAGTTCCAGATGCTATATTTGTTCCAGTAATACCATCTCCTGTATTAATACCAGCAGTTGTATCCAGTTTAATTGTACTGACACCAGCAAGTGCGGTTGCCATTACAGTTCTTGTGCTAGTTGTGACACCTAAGTTAATTATTGCATCATTTAAGTTAACTGTGAATGAATCAACTGTTGTAGTTGTACCATCAACTTGTAAGTCACCTTTAACAATAACTGTACCTTCATTACTTAAACCATCTGGATATGGGTCAATGTATAATGTATTTCCAGTGTTAGGTAGAGATGAAATTACGTTTGAAGAAATACCAACACCACCAACTCTTGCATCTAAAGCATGGAATACACCACCAGTTTGATGCATATCTCCTTCAAAGGTTGATATTCCTGTTACTCTAAGGTTACGTATGGTTGCCTCATCTAGAAATAGATCATCAGCAACATGTAAATCACCACCTACAAATAAATCACTTACAAAAGTTCCAATACCTGTAAATGTAGATACTCCAGTTACGCCTAAATTACCACCAATATTAACACTCTTCTCTATACCGACTCCACCTTCGACTACAAGGGCACCATTATCTTTTGTAGATGAATCAGTAACATCTGCCATCAGGATCGCCACACCGTTAGCATACGTCCAATCAGCACCTGTTACTTGTACTCTATCAGTTCCATTTTCATCATATTCTATCTTTGCATCTTTACTATCACCAAAGGTTAAAAATATATCATCTCCAATTACTACTTCACCATCTCCATTAGGTGTAAAGAAAATATCTCCGTCTGTGTTTGTAGATGAAAGAACATTTGCATCTAATCTTAAGTTATCTACGTTCCATTGATCAACTTTACGATCAGCAGTAAGAATAGGAACAAATCCATTTGATGCAGTTGATGCATTAGCACCACTTGCAACTGAACCTGCTACGTTACTTAATAAATCCGTGAAATATCTACCACCAACAACCTGTGGGTTCTCTCCATTATCTCCAACAAATAATCTATCACCACTATTACCTTGTGTACCAGATCCACTGAGGGTTACACCTAGTTCACCAAATTTTAAAGATGATGGTGCTGTTGTACCAGTTGATCTTTTTATTCTTATAAAACTCGCCATTTCAGAAACTTCCTCCGTTTATGTCCAAATTCTGGGCTGCACCTGGTGTGCACTCAAGTGTTCCAGTCCACTTTTGAGTGGCACTATTATAAACTAAAATCATTCCATTTTGTGGATTTGCAGCATCCACATCACTTAATTCACCGATAGTTCCTGCACCACTACCTGCTAGTGAGGATGTAACCTTTATAGCATTTTGTTGTCCTACTCTTACTTTAATTTCAGCCATATTAATCAGGGTATACTATATCATCTGGTATTTTAGTGACACCAACATTCACTAAAACTGTTCCTTCTAAAACCTTTGTTCGTTCAGAAGCACTATCTTTGATAACAACATCATAAACGTATCTACCAGTTCTAAAAAAACCAGAGTCAACTAGTTTGCGACTTTTAATAGCTGGCATGCTTAGTCTAATTTTTCCAGCAGATGCGTTAGTAATGGTTGCATCAAAACCCTCCCCCTTTTTAGCAGCAGGATGTTTTCTGATTGACGAAGCAATGCTAAAACCATTTAAATTAGTTGGTGAGTTAGTTTCAGCATTCTCTAAAGTAAAGATCTGAGAAAAGTCAGAATCCGAACTTAAAACGAGATTAGCTGTGTAAACTGCCATTTAGAAACAATATCACGATCTAAGATATATTTATATTTCCAATAATCCGTCTATATATCTTGCTCTCTATCAATAAAGGTATAATTAGGATGATTAAAAAAGAAAACCTGATTATATCGGTATTCATCATCAAAAAACCTATCATTACATATATCCATACCATGTGGAAACTTTAATCCATCAAAAAATACCAATCTGTTGTATTTTGGTTCAAGAGTTTTTAAAAGTTTGAATTCACCTTTTTTAACCCAAGGAGTTTTATGCTCATAGGTAGTTATTCTTTTACTTTTATCAAAATAATCTGGTGAATACAAATTTGTTCCACATTCATCACTAAAATAGACTATGCCATTATATCCAGTGTCTCTGTGTGGCCACCAAATACACTCTTTATAATTATTAAAATCATCTCTATAAAATTTTGATACGTTAGTCACAACCTCTGGTTGACCGTAATATTGTTTACATAATCCTTTTAAAAATTCATAAACCTTTTTAAGAGCATAATTATATTCAATTGTTCTCCTATCCTCAAAATATACCCCATTATTTGTTGGTTTTTGTTCCATTTTCCATAAAGGTATATTCTCTCTGTCAAAGAGAAAACTAAAAACCTCATCAGGTTTTTCATAAAAGTCATCTATAAGAAATATGGTTGTTTCGTCTAAATATTCTTTTTTAATTTCAATTTTTGGGTTAATTTCAAACACTTATAATAAAAAATAATTTTACTTTTTTACAATCTCCCTTAGTAAAGATTTAATTTCTTCGATATCTTGTTTCATTCTCTCTATCTCATCTCTTTGATTAGATTTGAAACGTTTCATTTTTTTGTACTGCTTAAATCCGTCTGTATCCGTATTTAATATTGCACCAGATTTTTCATCTCGATACAAATTTTTATGATCTTTAACAGGTATCATGCTAATGCTATGGTTCGTAAATCTTTAAATCTTGGAGATTTTGCTTCATTTGTTCCACTCATAACAATTTTAATTTTATATCCAATGAACTCTTCAAGATTATCAACACTAAATTGATACTCTTTAAATTCATTATTCAAACTTGGTGAAACAAAAGCATCAGGAAGACCACTATTTTTAGATGCATCCAGTACTTCATCACCAAAACCATCACCATCAGTGTCTGTTAAGTTGTCAAAACCAGGAAATGCTGTATATACTAATTCAGTTTCAGTTCCATCTGCTCTTACTAATTGATAAAACGCTCTGAAGTCTGCACTTGCATCACGATATGCTGTAATAAACACTTTAAGTGATGTTGCTGGATTTTTCAAGTCTACTTGATTACTAATGTAAACAGATGCATGAGGATCACCAGATGATCTTTGAGATCTTCCATCTTCAACATAATTTAATATGGGTTTGTTTAATCTTGATCTCTCATATATTATAACACCATTTTGAGTATCTATCACAGGTGATAGATTAGTGTTCATTGATATCAAAGTTACACCCATAGTAACTGATCTATTAAGTGGTAATTCAGTAAGTCTATTAATTTCATTAATTTGAGAACAAAGAAGTCGAGGAGTTGAAAGTTTATTTTCATTATTAATATTAATATTTTCAAAACCTTGATCGAAGAATGAAACCTCACTTCCACCAGCACTTGTTCCAGTAACGGTTCGTATTTGAGTTCTCATTGCAACATCATTACTTGGAATTAAAGTGTCAAACTGTGGTGCAATCATATCAAACTGATAGTTTTGAGATGCAAATATTGAATCACCACCTAGATTTGCCTCATTTGAGAAACTTACTTGTGTATCTCCAGAAGATAATGAACCTCTATTCAAACTTAAATAATATGAGTCCATGTCCTTCAAATTGATAACCGATAATGGCATTAATGCCATATCATGGTCAGTATTAATTTCTCTTAAATCATAACCATTTAGTTCATACTTGTTAGCTCTATCTCCAGTATTGTGTGTTCTTGGAACTGTGCCATCTATACCTCTTGTTCCTATTCCAAGTTGATTTGTGCCAATACTATTATAGTAAATTATTTCACTGTTTATTTTGACATATCCTTGAGATGTTGAGATACCTGCAAAGGTTGCAAATTCTGAAGTGCTTGCAACTGATATCACTTGATCGTTAACTGCAAGTGCATCTGTAAGTAAAACGGGTATTGTATCTGGTTCTACATCAGCAATGGTAACAAAATTATTATCAGCTTGCATTCCATGATTGAAATGACTAACCTCAATTATGTTACCTGTATACTTATCATCATAAGTTGATGATGATGTAATCGTTGTAGAAGCATAAGATGTTGCGGTTGAACCCTCATATACAACTAATGGTTGACCACTTGTAAATTCTTCACCTCGAACGTTGTTAAGATAGAGAGTTCCTCTTCCATTTAACGCTGTGATTGTAACTTCAGCACCTGATCCTTTTGTTACATTATTAGTGGTGATACCCACAACATCTCCAACAAGATATCCCTCACCACCAGTATTACTTGTAATTGAAACAGATGTTACTTGACCAGAAGCGTTTGCTTGAACAGTTGCTGTGGCATTAGTTCCATTTCCAGTCACCGCAAACAATGGGACATTATTAAAAGTTCCTTGCTTGTAACCTGTACCTTGATTAGATATATCAATAGTGTTAATAGGACCACCAACTTTTTCAATATATCCCTGTATTGCAGTTGATGATGTTGAATCACTTACTTTACTACCAACACTAATATTAGCAATGGAAGATGCGTGAGTAGTAGTTGTAATTCCAACTTTTAATTTTCTTGGTAGAGTTGTGATTGCATTTGGTTTTAATCTTGCTATATTTCCACTATCTGATGACATTGGAGAATTGTAGAAGAATGCAGTTCCTGATTCAGCAGTAAAACTTGCCTTATAAAGTCTAAATTTTAAATCTTCATATTGGCTCGCAGTCCATACATTACCATTTTGTGATTTAAATAAACTTCCACCAAGATATTGTCTTGTAACAATAACAGATTCTGCATCAGGCAAAGTCTGTGTATTTACAGTTTTATCACCCATTCTTGATATCCAAACTTCATAATTAATAGTTTGAGTTACTCCAAGAACTAAAGCATACTCTTTTTCAGGTTCAAGATAAATTGGTGATGGGAAGGTAACTCTTGTAGGTGTCTCACCATTATCTGATAAATTAATATTAGAGGGATCAACAACAGCACGAGCAAAATCTTGAACTAATTGTGTTGTTGGTGTTCCAAACTCAGTTGTGCGAATCTCAACAGTTAGATTTTCATTATTATCTTTTGTTGCAAAGAATAAATCAACAGAGGTTAAAAATGCACCATTTTCATCAACTTTAAATGTCTGTGATAATGGATCTATTCCTTGAACATTTCTTCCTGGAATTGTTCCTAATGGTGAACCGTTTGACTTACCCCTTCTTCTACTTCTACGAGTATTTCTAGAAGTTGAAGAACTACTTGAAGAACTACTTGAAGATGAACTACTTGAAGAACCACCTGATCCACCAGAACCACCTGATCCACCTGATCCACCTGAACTTCCTCCTCCTGCATTTCCTCTTCTTCTAGCTCTATTGTCTGTTTTACGAGAATATCCACTGAAACCTTTTGGATTACTTGGAATACCAGTTCCAAAAGTACCTGCCCTATTTACAGCAGAAATACCACCACCCTGTGCTGCCTGACCAGATCTTATACCTGTACGGAAACTACCAATAGAGTCATTATTGCCATATCTACGTAAATTATTTCGATATTGTTGCCAAGAGTATCTTTGAAGTCTACCGTCCCAGTTAAATCTTCCTGTGACAACATATCTTCTTCCACCACCACCATATCTTCCACGGTAAACAGGGGGTGGAACTCTAACAGTAACATTTGTTGATTTAATTGTATTTACTTTTCCACTCGTAACATATTGAGCTTCTCCAGAACTTATTAATTCTGATCCAATATTTGGATCTTCATTAGCAAAACTGGATGTCAATTTAAAGGTGCTTGTTCCAACTTTAAATCTTAAAGAAGGAGGAGGAGTTGCTAATGGATCTCTAAAGAAGAATGATCCAAACACATCACCAAAAGTATCTGCAACTAATCTAACATTCGTTACAGTTGCCTGTGCTTTGCTTGTTTGTCCAAGTAAAGTAACATTTCCTGACGTAGGAATATAACCATAGTAACTACCTCTTGCTTCATCATCAATAGAAGCAATATCAACATTTAATACTGTTGATGAGGATGAATAATTTGTACCTAATAATGAAGTTGTATCATATGGATTTGCATTAAATGTTTTTGATGGTGCGTTTATATCACCTGCTTTATGGTCAGGTTGTGCAATTCTAAAACATGCATATTTTTTACCACCCACATATGCTTCTACTTTTTCTCCCTTTGTAAATATTCCATTTACCATTGAAATTTCTACAAGTTTTGGAAGTAAATCTATGTTACTTGTTTTATCAAAGAATGGATAAAATCTTGTTACTGGTCTAAGTCCATCTGCTGCGAATCCAACGTTTCTGGAACGTATATGATCATCTGCTTTTGAACTAACTTGTTTTTTCTCTACATATGTTCTTGCAACAGAACCAGTTACAGTTCTACTTCCTCCTGATACTTCAACATTTCTAACCCAAGTATCACTCGCTGGTTCTAATTTTATTTTTCCGTAAAATCCAGTCAAATTAAATGGGTTTACATTCTCAACTCTAGATGCTAAAGGATTTCCCAACCATTCTATTTCATCATAATTAAGAGTTACTAGATCACCTGTTTTTTTAACGTTTGGATCAAGTAATACTAAATCAGCACTAAAATCTGCACTTTCAGTGTTTATAGATGGGTCTAATGCTAATTCTGGTTTTACTGACCATAAATGTGTTGGAACAGTCAATTCTTGAGCATCAGTATCAACTGTTACATTACAGTCAATATCACCAACATCTAAAAGGTTTGTATTTTTAAAATCATCTACAAAAAATCCAGTTTTAAATCTTGTTAATCCATCTGCATCTTGAATTTGTAAAGTTTTTGTATCAAGTTCCAGTAAAGTTAATGATGAAGTTACCTCTAAGTTTTCAATCCTATCCTCTAACTTACCAATATCTCTCATGGTAAACCTTACATTATCAACTAAAGTGATAATCGCATCATCTGGATCGTAAAGATATGCA
>VTLG01005019.1_pt1 | contig 10811 bp, 18 predicted proteins | sample 4694571 | NCBI WGS metagenome assembly VTLG01 (sample SAMN12604809, study PRJNA352737) | marine metagenome | biome: ENVO:00000447; feature: ENVO:00000209|ENVO:00000569|ENVO:01000036; material: ENVO:00002151; isolation source: viral sequences binned using virsorter ... | reverse complement strand
CTATTGTAAGACTTCCAAATGTCATTGCTCCTGAGCTATCATCTTGTCCGAGAACGCCTCCGCTTTCTATACTTACATCTCCTGTTACAGTTAATGCTCCTGCTGCACCTGCTGGTCTAAAAAGCCCTTCTACTATTGTCAAATCATTAGCTATTGTAACTGCTCCAGTGCCTCCGTCTTTTGGACGATAATAAAAATCAGAACTGGAAGCACCGCCCGTTATTGTTAGATTGTAAAAAGTATCATCTCTAAGATGAGTGTCAGCAGTTGATGTAAAATTAACAGTCCCATTATTATGAGTATATGTTCCACTGACATTATACCACGCATATCCTGACGATGTCTTTTCTGAAGTTATTGTAGTTGTTCCGCTTGTTGCAACATAAGTTCCACCACTTTCTATTGTAAGACTTCCGAAGTTATTTGCACCTGATTCACTTGCTTGTCCAATAACTCCGTTGTTAGGTATAGTAACATCTCCCGTTACAGTAAGTGTGTCACCTGCGGTATTTCGATAAAAATTACCTGTTACTGATAAATTGTTATGTATAGTTAGTAATGCACTGGCACTATCTCTCCAATAAAAATTTTGCCCAGATTGATTAATTGTAAGATTGTAAAAACTACTTTCCATAATATGTGTAGTTGCTCCAGTTGTTATTGTTACGGTTCCATTATTGTGTGCAAACCCAGTTCCATCAGTTTCCTCATTCTTCCAAGCAAACCCTGTTGATGCCTTTTCTGAAGTTATTGTAGTTGTTCCGCTTGTTCCAGTGTAGGTTCCTCCATCTGCTATTGTAAGACTTCCCATACTAATTGCTGAAGCATTACCTGTAAGTGTTCCTGTTACACTTACATCTCCTGTTACTGTAAGTGCTACATCATTATACATCTGAAAAGTTCCTGCCGTTATTGTAAGGTCTCCATTAATTGTTGTAGCACCTACTCCCGAACATTGTTGACCACTGGCATTATATGTGAAATTTTTAACCGTTCCTGATGCTGGAACTAAGGAAACAAGCGTACTGGCTGCCGTAGTTACTGTAATATTTAAGTCCGTTCCTATTGTTCCATTACCTGCCATATGGACAGCATAACCACTTGTTGTAGCACCCGTACCGTCTGCTTCGCCATCGCAAGTTATAGTATAGGATGCATTGCCTACAAGCGTTGCATTTGCGGAAAGTGTTAAAGAGTTTATAGTTGTATCTGCACCCAAAGTAGGATTGTTAATTGAAGATGTATCTGGTATAATTACATCATCATCCGCAGTTGGAACTCTATCTGTTACGCCTGTAGTATTCCAATTACCTGCCGTGTTCCAATCGCCGTTCCTATTGTTCCATTACCTGCCATATGGACAGCATAACCACTTGTTGTAGCACCCGTACCGTCTGCTTCGCCATCGCAAGTTATAGTATAGGATGCATTGCCTACAATCGTTGCATTTGCGGAAACTGTTAAAGAGTTTATAGTTATATCCGCACCCAAAGTAGGATTGTTAATTGAAGATGTATCTGGTATAACTACATCTGATGTACCATCGGGAGCAGAACCAGTGTCCCAATTAGCGTCAGCTGCAAAATCCGTTGAAGCCGAACCATCCCAAGTTACAACAGCCATGAGACAACCTCACTTACTAAGACAATTTCAGAGTATATAGGATTCGACATCCACTACACTTGCTCCGCATAAACGTAGCAGGTTAGATCTGCTCCATTTCCCGTTGCTCTTATGCAAAGATGCCTGATCGGTGTAGTTGATATTGCCTTTAATGCACTACTGCTCGTTCCAACAGAAATGTCATCTCCAATTTGTGTCCAATCAGAACCGCCTTCTGTGCCTGGACTGTCTTTTAGACTTCCATATACTTTAGCAACTCCTACTACCGAACCATCTCCATTGAATATCTGAACTGAATATCTGTTAAAGAGCTGACAGTTAAATTTCTCTAAAACCGTAGTTTCAGAACCACCTACTGCCGTCTCTGTATTGTAAAACAGATTTGCGTTTCTGCCAGTGTCAAGTCTTTGCTGTGAACGTACTACTGTCGCTGCCATTAGTCAGCCCTCTCTTTCTTGGCTTTCTTCAAACCTTTCTTGGGCTTCTTCTTAAGTGCTTTATCTACTTTTTCTTGGATCGTTGCTTTTTTGGACTTAGGAGGTCGGCCCCTACGTTTAGGAGACTTGACGTGAGTCTTAAGACGTGAGTCTTAACCCCTCCACCAATGTCCTTTGCATTAACTCCGTCTTCGACTTTAAAGTGCTTAGAGGTTTCGAACTGCCGAAGGAGGTGTTCATCCTCAACTTCGACAGTATCTCCTGGGTTCCAACCGATGACGTTGCCCGCCCGAGTGCGAAGAATGCGATACTTGTTCCCAATATTGGTAATTTTGACCATTTAATTAGCCTCGTTACCAATCTATTGATCCAAGTCTCTAATGCTTCCTTGTGTTGCGAACTTGTAACAGATTAATTCACCAGCAGTTATGAAGGCATACTCTCTGGAAAGGTTTTGCCTAATTGCTAAGTTGGTGTTGTCTACGTATGTTGTTGGAGCTGCTACTCTGAATGCCAAGTTGTCCATATCTAACAAGAGTATTCTTGCGGTTGCATCAGATTCAGAAGCAACGTGTTGTGATAGGAAAATTGGTATTCCATCGTATGCACCGACACGGGAATCAAAGTTCAAACCAGCTTCGCCTGTAACACCATTCATGTTACCTGCGCCAGTTGGTGCTAAGTCATATCTGAAAGCTGCGTTAGATGAAGCTCTCATTAATGCTTTCAAATCTTGATATGTGTCATATCCAGTTAATAGAATTAGACTGTTGTAGTTTACACCGTTTTCTAATGCTGATTGAATTGCATTGTCCAACATTGCTAATGTTAATGATGCTGGAGTGTCACTGTTGTGACCTGTGTAAGCATCTGCCCAAGCAGTTGTTGCTGATTTATCCAAGTCGTAAATGTCAGCGTCACTTCTGTTAGAACAGAGTGCGTTTGCTGCTGCATCAGACATAGTTACACGATCTAAAGATTCAAAGTTATTAGATGCTGGAGTGTCAGTATCTCCACAAAGCATTTGGTCAATGTAGTAAGCGTGAACTTCTCCATTTTCCTTTCTCATAAATGATGCTAAGTTTCCAAGACCATCGTCTGCTTCAGATAATAATTCAGCTTTAGAAGTCATTTCCCATGGAGTTACTACTTCTTTCAAAGTTGCAGTTACTTCAGTCAAATCAATGTGGTCGGTTTCAGGGAATGCCCCGCCTTCTGCAACACCAGCAGTTGTTGTACCTCTTGCTGTCATTACTCTCCAACCTGATTGTAACCAGGGTTCTTTCTTCAAAAGTTTAAAAACTTCTGACTTAGTATTTAGCTGATTGTAAACTTTAGCCCCGAACATGGTGTTAAACCCACCAGCTGGGTCTGTAGTTTCAATAGGGTCATCAGCTTTACTAATACCGTATCTCTTGGCTATGCCAAGTGTTCCGCCATAGTAGGCGTTTACATATTCTTCCATACTCATTGCCATATTTAGTTTCCTCCAATCATTTCTTCAAGTTCATCCCATGATTTTGAAACATTGTTCCAATCAAAAGACTCTACTTTAGGAGCTTCAGTTGTTGGAGCTGGTGTTTTCTTAGCTCCAGTGTAAACGGATATTCCGTATTTCTTTAATGATTTCATAACAACATCTAAAGAAGGCTCGATCTCAGATTCGGATTTTTCTGCTTCTTCCTCTTCCTCTTCTTCTTCTTTTTCTTCTTCAGGTGCCATTTCGTCAAGCTTAGCTCGCAATGCTTTCATTTCTTCTGCAAGCCCTTCTAATGTTAATTCTTCAGGTTCGTCCTCTTTGACTTCCTCTTCTTCAACGACATCAGGTAGCTCTTCAGGGTCAATAACTTCTACTGCGACCTCTTCGGATTTAACTTCAGGTTCTTCTACGACTTCAGTTTCCTCCGCTTTTTCTGTGTTGCATTCGCAACCGTCATCCTTCTTGGTCATAACTGCTATTTTATTACTTTCATTTATAAAGTTAAGTCCATTGTCGGCTTTAGCCATTGCAACCTCAGTTACCTTAGCTTCTACGTTAGCTGGATTGTCGCCAACCCAGGAAACAGACCATAATCCTAAATCGTTAATTTTGTTAAAACAAGTATCTGCACCTTCTGGACAAACCATGTCCTGCGATAGGGTTTCACCCCTGATACTACTTGCTCCTTTTGTTCCAAAATCTTTGATCTCATCCCAAACTTTGTTGTGCATTTCTAATTGATTATGGATTCCATACTTTACTTTTATTTTATCATCTTGTATCTTGTAAGCTAATGGTAATCCTATTGGTATCTCTTCATGTTGATAAGAATAGACTCCGTATTTCATATAGAAATCCATTGAGTCTTCTAATACATTAGTAGGGATCAAATCATTTTGTTTATCTATAATTGGAGCATTGATATAAGTCTCCATGACTCTATCATTATACCATTCCTTTCGATAGACTTTCCAGCCTTCAGAATCAGTGTCCATGTTAGTAGTTTGTATTACTACTATTTATTTGTGACGGTTATGTCGGCTTATCCGTAAACTTCAGTATCATTTGTAGTAGTAATCTCAAACTGTCTATGGCAATTATCACAAACGGCTGAGGCCATTCCCAATATCCTAAGAGTTTCAGGAGCCATTGACTTTAGCCTACCGTTCCTACATTTTGGACATTGTAATTTACTCATTTATGATCGATCCTCCATGTTATGTTCTTTTCATTTACTTTTACTTTAGTGTTTTGACATCTGTATCCACCCATGTATCTTTTACTTGAGTGAGTTGTTGGAACTCCATCTTTGTCTGGGCCTCTCATAGTAGGTGTCCATACTTCTTTACCTGCAAATTTACTTAAGGTTTCAATATTCATAAAATATTTCTTCTTACAGTGCGCACATGGATAACCATTCTTCTTGAAATCCTTTTGAATACAATCTGTGCATCTTTCATTCTTACGTGCAGGTCTAATGGTTCTGCAAGTTTTTTTGCAAGTGTCACATTTCCATGAGGGCATAGTATGTCAGTGACAGGGTTATATAAAGATTATCGGTCTGTTTTGTAGGTAAAATACAGTCAAATAAAGTAGGGAAAGATTATATAAAGACCACGCTATTAGGGATATACGACAAGTGCTTCGGCACTATTTGATGTGTGCATCCGCACCGAGGGTGAAAGTCCCTCCTGTGAGTGGTAAATCCACTCGTCGCCCGAAGGCCAATACTATGGCCAGCAAGCCTGTGCAGATTCGTAAGAAGATGTTTGGGCCTAATCAATACAATACGTATTGTCCTGTCTGTTTTCAGAAAGGAGTTCGTTCTAAAGTTGTCAAAAGGGACATTATTACTTTAGTACCTGTCAAAGGTCAAAAGCTAATGAATAAAGCACCAAGTACTGTCTTAATTTGTACGAGAGATAATGGGCCTAATAAACCACACGATTGTGGATGGAGGCACGATTTATGAAACGCTGTAAACTATGTGATGGCCAAATCCGTCAAACCAAGTACGAAGGATTCTGTTATCAATGTTGGCACGACAACGATGGTGACTATGGAGGAATGGTTGGAATCATTGAGTGAGTGGATCAAAGATTCTTCATAAAAAACTCTGCAACCCTTCTCCGATGTCTTTCATACGCATTAGTCAAAAAACGTGTGCCATCCCGATAAGGTGTCCCATACTCTACTGGCTGTGCATACTCTACATTAGTACCAATAGATTTCTTCAGAACTTCTCTTTTAACGTTAATAGAAGCACGTAAACGGCCTGTATCTACTGGCACAGTCTGTTGGGCTTCCAAAGAGATTGCATCAGCAGTATCATCCAATGCCAGATCCAAAGTTATGGGATGTTTTTCTGCTATTTTTTGTAATGTAGATTTGAAAGCATCTCCGCCTCTTATTTCGATCCCCATTAATCATATCCCAATACTTCATCAACAGAAGCATCGCCATACTTATCTTTCCACTTTTTATTTATTACCTTTTTACCTTGCTCATACATTGCAACACGTCTTGCTTTGTTAGCTTGCTTACGAGCCTCTCTTGGTCCATTCTTCCAATCTAATTCAGATTGACACTCTTGACAAAATCCACTACTTAGTATGTGAACTCTCATTCCGCTTGCTAAACATTTCTTACAATTACTCATCTTCTTCCTCTTTTGGTAAACAAGTACAACCATCACTATCTATGCCAGTCCATCCGCAATAGCAGGGCGCACATTCTTCCTCTTCTTCTTTACCATTACCGTGATGGCCATATTTAGCATTACTAATGTGGATCGTGTAATTTTTCATTTTCCTATTTCCTGCTCTTTCTCCTGGTCTGATAAACTATTCCACCAATCCCAAAATTCTTTATCTTCTTTCATGGAACCCTCATTAAAACCGTTCTTTGATTTGGATGCAATAATGAATTACCACTTAAAGTCATCCTATAACTTGCTCCAACTTGCTGTTGCAACTCTATCAGCTCATTCATTAACAAACCTTCTGCAGGTATTCTACGATCAAGTTCTTTATGTGCATCACAAGTTCTTGCTCCAGACGCAACAACTAAAGTGTACTTAAACGGCTTCTTCCTTTTCTTCTCCTGCTTCTGATAAGATGCTAACCTGCCTTCATTCGTTACATTGATAATTTCAGTCCTTGCAATCCTGGTTAATTTGTAAGTTTCTGTGTTTATTACCTTCTGCATTTCTGCAACTGTATTAGGAATACTACGGCCTTCTACTATTGCATTATTGATCTCTGTATTTAATTTTGCACTAAGAACTACAGACAATTCATTGTACGCATTTGTCTGCACTTTACCTGATTGTAATGCCCGAATTGCATCCTCATCTGCTTGGTCAAAATCTATGTCTAAACTTTCTCCTTTATATACTAAAGTATCACTTAACTTGTTTTTAGAGCCATTACTCCCCGACTTTTCAATCACTTTTACATTATCTTCTGCTGCTGCTGATTTGAAACCATGAATGAAAGCATCCCTCATTTCTTGGTCTACCAACTGCTTAAGGTCTTTACCCAAAGCAATCATTAGCATTGGCAACATTTCACTCAGCTCTGAAAATGACTGGGCAGAACGAAGTCTATTGACTTCTCTTTTTACTGTAATAGCAAGGTTGCTATCTAAGGCTGATACAAGTCCGCTTGTTCGCTTGGCTCCTCTTCCACCTGAGACGTTGGCAAACTTGCGAAGTTTGTTTCTGGTAATACTAATTCTCCTTCCTCATCCAAATCAACAGTAATTCCTACAGCCTGGAATGAAGCGATAACATTGGCTTTAGTTTGTAAATTGGCAAGATGTTGTTGCTCATTGCGTTCATCAATATCATTAAACACGACTTCCCAATCTGTAATTTTTAAAATATCTATCAAGGGTCTAAACAGCCCTTCTACCAAAATCTGTTGGGTTTCTGCGATTGTTCGATCCATCATTGACAACTGTTCTCCTTCTGCATTTAACCCGCCAACACCAGATACATCACCAACTGCCAATGGCATAATTCCATAAGAAGCATTAATGTCCTGGTTTATTTTATCCATATACGGGATCATTGCAGTTTCAGCTTGATTTGGCATTATCGTAACAAACTTAGCCCCCGATTGTCCTTCACCCGATGATATAATTGGAACAAAGTTAGGATTTCTCCTGGTTTCTTCTGCTATGTATTCTCCTAATCTATTAAGAGCTGATTCATCTAAGTTAGGAATATCTAAGAAACCTTTAGGCGGTCTTTCTAATCTAAACAATTTATTTTGATAAGCTTCTATTGCCAATGCAGTTTCTATCTTTTTACTTAATCCTATAATTGGTGATTCACCATAAAGACGAGCTGTAGAACTGTATTTGTTAAAATGTATAATCTCATCCCTTGCAAAAGGAATATCTCCTTCAGCATCTTCAAATGTATAAGCAATTAATTCTAATTTAGTTCCACATTCAGCGCAAGCAGTTCCATTGGCAGAACTTCTACAAGTAGGACAAAACCTATCTTCAGTCTGAAACTTGCCGTATCGATCTGTGTTAAATCTCATGTGTTTAGAATCTTCAACCCAAAGTTGAGAAACCTGCTTACCTAAGATTTGACCGCCTTCGTCTTTTACATAATCATAAACTATGGAAACCCAGGCATCATCAAACACTTCTAATTGCCTGATAATTGCTTTACAAAATTCTTCGCCTGTTAAATCACTCTCTCCGTTTGTCGGGTCTATTAGCAATCTTTCAAGAACTCTTTTTTGGTCTTCGCTTGGAGTATCTACTGTTTGTTCTAACCTATAACCTTTGGCAACTGTTTGAGATGCAATCCTGGTTATTACTGTTTGAAGATGAGAATAATTAGTTGCAAGGTCTTCCAAATGAAACAGATTGTAAGGTGGATCGATCCGCATTGGCCCAGTGCTTCCCATTGCAGGAGCCATATCATAAACTGGAGTTCTCGCTTCCTTTTCTAAATTACCATTTAATAATTCAGCCATCGATCCCTTTTGCTTTGGCTTGCTCCTAAATCTGTCAAAGAATCCCATACTACCAGTCTGGGTCAGACCTCTTTGCTCTAATAAGCCTTTCTCTATTATCGGCCTGGTATATGTAATTTTTAATCGCAGGCTCTAAGAATTTAGCGACAGTGACTCCGTGCGTTTTAGCTAATACTTTAACATCTTCTCGAACTCTGTTGTCAATGCCTTTCAATTCGAGTCGAGCCATTAAGACGACAGACCCCTTATGACTTGTTTTGGAACATGAGCTTGGCCAAAAGAGTGAAAATTGGTGTAAAGGTCTGTCATCGGTATTGCATATGCTTAGACTCCTTTAAATACTTATCAGTCGGCTAATCCGTAATCGCTATAATCATCCTGCAGCCTTTCTCGTTGATCCCGTATTTTCTTTGAAGGTCTATATTCTTTGTACTTATTTTGAACCTTTCTTCTCGCCCTTTGTATCGTTTCAGTATTAGGTGCGTAATGTAATAAATCATATAAATCAGATAAGAACTTCTCATTCTCACATTGCTTTCCACTGTTGCTTGTTGCTAAATAATATTCTCTTAAAACAAGATATTCCAAATATGTAGTACTATCTCTACAAACAATGTTGTCTTTGAGATGTTTGCGAACTACATTTTCAGTCTTATCTAAATTTTTGAATGCATCATACGCCATTTTATATCCTCCTTTATTTCTTTAACCCATGTCTTTGTTGATGTCACAATATTTTCTTGATGGTCAATCTCTAACAGTTCAGTTGTTATTGGTTTTAATTTTCGCATATTTATTACTCCGCTTTTATGATAGGTTTTAGTCAAACAACTCCCTTAATGCCCAATTCTTAAAATCTCTTTTGGTTGTTAAATATTCTCTCATTATAGATACTTCTTCTTCAATCTTCTTTACTCTATCATAATATAAATCAGATAATCTTGAAAAGTCGGATCTTAAAAGATGGATTCTTTGCCTTAACCATTCTTTCTCTTCTTTATGCTCTTCTTTCATTATCTCCATTTCCTGAGCTAACTTAGCTATGGTTGATGCCATTTAATTCACCTGATTCCTTGCTTTTACAACGCAACTATGTTCTACAAAATCAACATAGTCTTCAAAGTGTTTTTGGCAATCTTTACAAGTTCCGTAGCACATTTATTTCACCTCACAATAAAAATTAGTGCATTGAAAAATCTTGGTCTGACCGAAGTCAATCCAGACTGGGCTGCAATAAGTATTGCATGACGAGCAAACGAAAGTATTTTTTTGTTTCATTTTTGTGTTTCCTACCCTTTTTGGGTATTGTAGACATTCAGTAGGGATATATAAGCTTTACCATACCACATTAAGCACGATTTCCTACTAATTCCCCCATCAAAGGCGTATATATCATGTCCATCTTACACTTATAACAATCTACCATTGGCCTGCCTTCTTTCTTCTCACTAAAAATAAAATGGTCAGGATCAAGTAATCTATGTTCTTCTTCCCAACGTTCTCCGCAAACAAAACAACAAAACCTCCACCTCATAATCTCTCCAAGCACTTCTTACAGTTTACAAATACTTTGTTCTTCCTGGACATTACTCGATACTCTGAATCTGTGCAAGAGTAACCACACAATGTCATGTTCGGCTCTTTTGATGCGAAGTGTTTACGCTTCATTAATCTATTGTAATGACTGACCCCTTAAAGCAGTTGTTGATGTCAGATACTCCGTATTTTTGTTTGTTATAACAATGTCTACAATACTCGTTTTCGGTTTTATTCTTTTCGTGTATTTGTTTTTTACAACTTCTACATTTTAATACTTCTGCTACACTCATTTTAATCCAATGTTATGATAGAACCCTGAAAGCAAGTTTTTAGATCCGATATTCCGTGTTTTAGTTTAGTATAACAATGTTTACAATGTATTCTATCTTTTGCTACGTTATCCCATTTGCCCAACGGGTCGTTGCATTCGGCACAAGCTTTCCACTCTTCTTTAGTTACTGAAATGTGTCCTTTATTCATATTCCTCACCCCCACTTCTCTACAAGTGCAAAAAACTTATCCTGAGCAGTCATCTTCTCTCTCTTTTTCCAAGAGGGAACATAACCAACTTCGGATCGGTACTTGTCTATCTCTTCTATATGATTTGCCAATGCAATCCATATTCCTTCATTGGTATTTTCATATTCATTCCTAAACCAATTAAGGATGTATTCTTTCTCTTTATTTACACCTACATGAAGTAGATGCGATTTTCCTTTGTTGTCGTAGTTTTTA
>VTLG01002083.1_pt1 | contig 10811 bp, 11 predicted proteins | sample 4694571 | NCBI WGS metagenome assembly VTLG01 (sample SAMN12604809, study PRJNA352737) | marine metagenome | biome: ENVO:00000447; feature: ENVO:00000209|ENVO:00000569|ENVO:01000036; material: ENVO:00002151; isolation source: viral sequences binned using virsorter ... | reverse complement strand
CGCCCGGCGTCTAGTGCTTCCCATATGCTACGTTCTTAATATTACGATCCCAACAGGCCCGGCAGTCGCGGCAGGCGTTCCCCTGGTCCGGAGCTGGGCAGCTGCGGCCAGTTGTAACCACCGTCGATGTTAACGGCCATGAGCCCGGCGCGGGTCCGTCCACTTTGGTCGCGCTCAAGCGTATCGTTAAGTTAGCAGGCACCCGGTCCTGTGGGATCTTAGAAAGGAGCCCGGCCTCCCGTGTGGGCAGCCAGTGCGCCACGTCTGGAGTCATCCTACAGACCTGGAATATTTTCAATAAATGTTTGACGCTCTGCACGTCGCCGGAGTCATGCCACCTGAACCAGCGGGACCGGCGGGCGTTGATGTCCGCTGCCATGGTCCGCGCCCAGTCGGGCCGGCTTATGCTGGCAAGGCGCTTCATCATGGCGTCCATCACGTTTGGGAACCGGTAACGGCCCTTGAGTGCATAGCAGCCGTGGCAGGTAGTGCCTGGGACCTGAGCCAGCTTCGCGCCTGTCTTGCAATGTATTGCAGGAAGGTTGTAAGCATAGCCCGGCATCTTGCTGGGCTTGCTCAGGCCCCCTGTAATCTTTTTTCTTTCTTCTATGTTCATATCACTTTATCCCATAAGTTAACCGGCTTGTCAAGCGCTTGTTGCTTGAGGCTTGGTGCTTGCGGCTTGCGTCTCGACTCTCGAATTTTTTTCTGCTGCAGCCAGTAGCTGTGGACGCGGCCCCGGATGTCCGGGGCTGGTCCGTAGCAGTTAGTCTTACGAGTCAAGGATGTGCTCCATCATCTTGAGGTTCTCATCAGTGGCAGGGACCACAAAGGCAGCGTCACCAACGATGTTGCACCAGTCACGCCAATCAGCTGTGAGCTGGTCCTCACGTGGCTTCATGTGCCAGTAGCGCATTTGTGATGCACGCCAGTTATGTTGGGCGCCGTTCATGAGCCCCTCTTCATCACAGTACAAGTCCCCTTCCAGGTGCTGTTTGCGCTTCACGTCCGTATACGCTGCAGGAACAATCTGTATCATGTCACAGCCACACAGCTCATACGCTCCCTTCTCACCTTTGAAGGGATACCCTCCACCCTCTTCAGGCTCGGGTTGGTCCGTCACAGTGTGTGCTGTAATTTTCTGCTTTATATCAGCAGGTATTTTTAGTGCTAAATAATCCATAATTTTCCTTTCTGTTAAAGATTATATGGGATCATACCACACGTAATCTTCATGTCAAATATTTTTTTTGCAGCTTGTCGCTTGCTGCTTGCGGCTCGGGGCTGGCCTCCTCAACATTACTTGGTAGTATGGCACCTGGAGCCCCGGGCCCGCGTGCCTGGCTTATGCGCAATTAGTTTAACGACCAGGCACAAATATTTATATGGGATTTTATTTGACAGTTTCAAGTTATTTTGATAAAAATAATTAAATTAATTAGAAAGGATAAATCTTATGGAAACTGACGAAAGAAAAGTAACTCAGATTAGTGTCGAGGATTTAACTGTTAAACTAAAAGAACATCAATTTTTTAGAGTTAGATATTTCGCAAAAAAACACAACGACTACATTGAGCGAATTGGAATAGTCGATGACAAAATGAGGCTATGGGAAGATAGCAAAGAGGAAATATGTTTTACATATTTTGATCTAAAACAAAACGGCTATCGTACTGCAAAAAATATCGATTACATACAAACTGCAAGTTTAAGAAGAGAGGCAATAAACTAATGAAAATGTATTGCAAAAACTGCGGTAAAAAATTCTACCCAACCGACGACGGTTGGGTGGGATACCCATACGGACCAGCTGAGAGCCGAGTGTTTCACTCTCGTTATTGTTGGGAGTATTGGACTAAACAAAATATAGAGGCATACACAAACTTCTTGCGTCAATTCCCAGATTATGATATAAATTCAGATAATCAACAACCATAAAAGAAAGGATAATTATGGAAAAGATAAGACTAAACGAACAGAAAAGACGACTGCTTAAAAAAGAGTGGTCTCATACTGTTTATAATAATATGCCAATGCAAGTCGAGGAAGATTTACGATTGGCTCAAGAAAACTTTAGAAGTGTCCGAGATGATGTTTGGGACAATGTGATTACTCCACAAGTGGAGGCACACTATCCAATGGCAGATATGAAGATACTTAAAAAGTATGACACAGGTAGAAGTTATGACAGGTTTACTACGACTGATAGTTGTTTCTACTTCAAACCACAATTTGCTGACATAAGTGAAAGTCAATTCAAATTTACAATGGGCATTGATGAATACCTAGCTTTGTATCACAAAGAGCTACAAGCTAAAGGACACCAAGCGACTATTGCGATTGAGTATGACATAACACAAAAGCAAGAAAACCCACACTACCATAAGTTGCGAAGTGATATGAGTGCTGACTTTGCTGATGTAGCAAGGGCTAATGGTACAGGTGAGGACTTTGCTTTGTTTACTGATGAACGCAACTATGGGTGGCAAGAACGGACACCAGACATTACTGATAGCGACTTCGGTAAGTTTAGAAAAGTCGTTGTTGCAGGTAGTTGTCATTCTCGTTGTATGATGATGACTAATGAAACTGATTGGCTAATGCTTAAACAATTTGAAAAAGCAAAGTCAATGCTAACCAATGCACATAGAGAGTTATGGAAAGAAAAGTATGAACTCATAACTGATATGAACTCTATTATTGACCAAGCTAAATTTATTGGCGATATAGAACAGTATTGGACTAATGTACGAGAGTGCGTAAACTTTGAGAACTCGGACATAGGCAAGGAATTGTCCATAGTAAGTGAACAGACCAAGACACGACTTTCGCAAGCTATGAACAACATAAAACTAGACGATAAAGAGCCAGAACTTGTAGTTGTTAATGCAAGTGCAAGTGGCTTCTCTCTAGTGAATTAGAGTGTTGGGGGTATGGTAGTCATATCTGTAAAACCCCCAATGCCTTGCGGCTTGAGGCTTGGAGCTTGGGGCTTAGAATAAATAAGAGAGTGGCCCCAGAAGCGGGGCCGATGATTAGTCGATGAATTGTTTGGCGATGTATAAAAATGACAGACCACATAATCCCAAACCAAAGAGTGGTTGTCCAGCAACAGCACATAATATGCCACAGACATTTAGTAAAATAACAGGTACAATAAATCCCATTTTGTTTATCCTTTCTTTAAATTAATATCCCATACTACGATTATTCGGTACCTTTTGTCAAATAAAAAGAAAAGACATACCCCCACCCCCACCCCAGATTTTGTATATAGGGGTCCCAACACATACTATATATTGCCTTGATAAATACATTTATTAGGCGTAAAATCGTTTTGATTAAAAAAACATGAGTCCAAAAATTTTGTAGAAATTTTTTTTCAAATGCTAACACCAGAACAAATAGACAGTCTGCCACCAGATACTAAAAAAGAATACATGCAAACAGCATTACTTCTTAACCAGAAGAAACAAGATCAATCTGTTCGTGATGATTTTATGTCTTTTGTAAAATACATTTGGCCTGAGTTTATAGAAGGTGAGCACCACAAGATTATGGCAGACAAGTTTAACAAAGTTGCATCAGGTGAAATAAAAAGATTAATAATTAATATGGCACCAAGACATACCAAGTCAGAGTTTGCATCTAATCTTTTACCTGCATGGATGATTGGCAACAATCCTAAATTAAAAATTATTCAAGCGACACACAATGCAGAACTTGCGGTCAGGTTTGGTCGTAAAGCAAAAACAGTTATTGATAGCGAAGAGTATCAAAAAATATTTAACACAAGATTACGTGAGGACTCAAAAGCTGCAGGTAAATGGGAGACAGATCAAGGTGGTGAATACTACGCAGCTGGTGTTGGTGGATCAATCACCGGCCGTGGTGCAGACCTCATGATTATAGATGACCCACACTCGGAACAAGACGCTATGAATATGGCATCGTTTGACCGCGCTTGGGAATGGTATACATCAGGACCACGACAACGTTTGCAACCAGGCGGTCGTATTATACTTGTGATGACAAGATGGAACGTAGCAGACCTGACAGGTAAATTAATAAAAGCACAAAAAGAACTCAAAGCAGATCAGTGGGAGGTGATTGAGTTTCCTGCAATCATGCCATCAGGTAAACCTGTGTGGCCAGGTTATTGGAAGCTAGAAGAATTAGAATCAGTCAAAGCATCTGTCGCAATTAGTAAATGGAATGCACAGTACCAACAAAACCCAACCGCAGAGGAAGGCAGTATTATAAAACGTGAATGGTGGAAACAGTGGCCAAAACAAGAACTGCCACCACTTGCACATGTCATACAATCATATGATACAGCGTTTATGAAAAAGCAAACATCTGACTACAGCGCCATAACTACGTGGGGTGTATTCTATCCAAACGAAGAAGGCGAAGCACATTTGATACTATTGGATGCCATAAAAGACCGATACGAGTTTCCTGAATTACGTAGAGTGGCCAAAGAACAATACGACTATTGGCAGCCAGAAACCGTTATAATCGAGGCCAAAGCATCGGGACTCCCGCTTACATACGAACTTAGGCAAATGGGCATACCGGTTATTAACTTTACACCCAGCAAGGGAAATGATAAACATACTAGAGTGAACGCTGTCGCGCCATTATTCGAGGCCGGCATGGTCTGGTATCCAGACCGTAAGTTTGCTGAAGAGGTTATAGAGGAGTGCGCTGCATTCCCACTTGGTGAACACGATGACTTAGTGGATAGCATGACTCAAGCCGTAATGAGATTTAGACAAGGTGGTTTTGTAGAACATCCAGAAGACTATGAGGATGAGCCTCTACCACAGCAACAGAGGACGTATTATTAATGTTTAAAAGCATAAAAGAGTTTTTAGAAAATTTGTTTAAAACTGGTAAGTCCGGAATTACAACAACAGATGAAGCAGCAGAGGCAGCAAGAAAATTAAAAGAGGCTTCGGAAGAGTCTGTTCAACAAACAGGTTTAGGCGATCCTGCATTAACTGGTAAGTATGACGAAACAACACCACCAGGACAGTTTAAAGAACAAACACCCATCATAGACCAAGAAGGTAATGTTGAAACTAGAGTTTTTAGTTACAACCCGGAAACTTTTACAGAAACACAAAAACGAACAGGTGTAGGTAGTTTTTCTGATGAGTCTTTAAGAGAGCAGTATTTTGATGGAGGTTTTGATGCTACAGAATCTCTTGAAGAATTTATTATTAGAAAAAGAGGTATTACGCCGGAAGCAAGAGCGGCAGAACTTAGAGAGAAAGGTAGAATACAAAAAATAGAGCCAGCACCAAAGGGTGCAACATTTGAAGAAGCTGCTGATGATTTAATGGTTAGAAAAATTGAGACAGAAACAATTCCGTATATTACAAACATTGCTAAATCAACAGGCAGAGATCCAAAAGATGTAAGACAATTAATTGTTGACAGGATGAACGAGGGATACCCACCAGGTGATCCAAAGCGTGTGACGATTGATGATGACGCTCGAATAAACGCCCACATAGAATCACAACTTGTAATGGATGAAATGGGTTTCTCAAACGACTTAATTGAAGATGTATTAGAGAACACATCTTTAATGGGTGAAACAGGTAATCCTATATTGGATGATCTATTAAAACAAGAACGAGAGTTGATTGAAAAATCAGGTGAAACAATGGAGGAGCTAAAAACAATAAGGGCGAGAACAGATGAAGTCAAAGAGATGGTTGAGGGAATGGGTTTAGATACAAGTGGAATTGATTTTGATATTATAAAAAATTCTGATGATATAAACGCAGTAAAAGCAGAAGCTGATAAGTTAAGAAAACTCATGAGTAGCTTGATGGGTGGTGGCATGGATGATCTAGCGATGAGCGGCAACCTTGAAAAAGCCATGACGTCTATATCAGGACAAGCAAGAGCTGATATGGCACTGGCTCAGGAGATGGCTGAGATGGCTAGAACACCAGGCGAACTTGAGACTGCAATAAAGAGAATGGAAGAAATACAAAAAGCGTATGAAGAGTCTGTAAGGACAGGAGTTTACGAATCACCATTTTCACCAAAAAGAATATTAAATGCAAAAGGTGGCCGTATTGGCTTTGAAGAAGGTGGTGGTCCAAAGATGACAAGACGTGGCTTTTTGGGAGCCATGGGTGCAGGACTTGCAAGTTTGTTTATGCCTAGGGCAGGAAAAGAGATAGCAGAGATCGTAGCAAAGGGCGCAACCAAAGCACCACTAACTGCAGAGGGTATGCCTATTTGGTTTCCATCACTTGTAGATAAAATTAGAAAAGAAGGAAAACTTAAAAAAGCAGATTATGCATCTATGAAATCTGGAGAAGGAGTCGACAGCTACACCTTTACAGATCCTAGTTTACCTAACAAACAAATATTTATGGAAGAGGATTTACAGACAGGTGCGATTACTATTTCTGGTAGAGGTGATGACATGCAGATAGCTGAGTTGAGATTTATACCAGGCGAAGAATCTATCATGGTTGGAGAAAAAGGTAGCAAGGTTACTAAAAACCCAAACATGTTTGAAGCAGAAGAATTTATGAAAGGACCTGGAGAGGGCATTGGCGACTTCGAAAACTTTGGTGGCATGGATGACATGAGATTTGGCGTGGATACTTGGGCTGATCTTGTAAAAGCACCGGAACAAAAATTAAAAGAAGCGGCAGATAAATTTGGAGAAACACAAAGAAACCCAATACCAAATGTTGACGTAGACGAGTTTGCAAAAGGCGGTAGAGTAGGATATAACATGGGTGGTGGGGTACAAACACTATTTAGAAGGAAAGCATCATAATGGCAACAATAGATAAAGCGTTACCTAACGTGACTAGAACTAAAATAGAAATACCTAGTCCACAGAAAAAAGCACAAGAGATACAGCTACCACAAGAGCCACCAAAGCAACCAATAGAAATTACAAGAACAGAAGACGGTGGTGCAGAGATTGACTTTGATCCATCTGCAATGGCAAACATCGGTGGCGCTGGACAAAACATAGATACGAACTTAGCGGAGTTTTTAGATGATGATATCACTGATCCGATAGGATCAGACATGATGCAAAACTTTGAAGACTACAAAGCGTCACGCGATGACTGGGAACAAGGATATATAAAAGGACTAGACCTGCTCGGTTTTAAATACGAGGATAGAACAGAACCATTCCAAGGCGCATCTGGTGCAACGCACCCAGTTCTTGCAGAAGCAGTTACACAGTTTCAATCTCTTGCATACAAAGAATTATTACCAGCTGATGGTCCAGTTAGAACACGTGTCATGGGTAAACAGAACAAAGCAAAATCAGAGCAGGCAGAGCGTGTAAAAGAATTTATGAATTATCAACTCATGAGTGAAATGTCAGAGTATGAACCTGAGTTTGATCAGATGTTATTTAATTTACCACTTGCAGGTTCTGCGTTTAAAAAAGTTTATTACGACCAAGCTGTTGGTAGATGTGTTTCTAAGTTTGTGCCTGCAGAAGATTTGGTTGTGCCATACAGCGCAACATCTTTAGATGAAGCAGACACAATCATGCACATAATTAAGATGCCAGCAAACGACATGAGAAAACTACAGGTGCAGGGTTTTTACAAAGACATTGAACTTGGCACACCTGCTTATAATGAAGATGATATAAAAAGTGAAAAGAACGACCTAGAAGGTGTTTCAACAACAAACAAAGACGAAGTGTTTACACTCGTAGAATGTCACGTTGAATTAGACCTAGAGGGTTTTGAGGACCTAGGAGCAGACGGATTACCTACAGGTATCAAGATGCCATACATTGTCACTGTTGAAGAATCTACATCAAAAGTTTTATCGATTAGAAGAAACTACGACATACAAGATCCAATGAAAAAAAGAAAAGATTATTTTGTACATTTCAAGTTTTTACCAGGACTAGGCTTTTATGGATTCGGCCTAATTCACATGATCGGCGGTTTATCAAGAACTGCCACAGCCGCTCTAAGACAACTCTTAGACGCCGGAACCTTGTCTAACTTACCAGCCGGATTCAAAATGCGAGGCATTCGCGTCAGAGACGAAGCTCAACCGTTGCAGCCGGGCGAGTTTCGTGACGTTGATGCACCTGGTGGACGATTGGACGATGCATTTAAAATACTGCCGTTCAAAGAACCATCGCAAACGTTGCTATCATTAATGGGAACAGTTGTTGCCGCAGGGCAACGTTTCGCGAGTATTGCTGATTTACAAGTGGGCGATGGCAACCAAAGTGCAGCAGTTGGCACGACAGTTGCATTGTTGGAACGTGGCTCGCGGGTTATGAGCTCTATTCACAAAAGATTATACGCAGCGATGAAAAAAGAATTTATGTTGTTGTCAAATGTGTTTGCAACATACCTACCGCCAGAATATCCATATGATGTTGTAGGTGGACAGAGACAAGTTAAGGCTACAGACTTTGATGCAAGAATAGATATCATACCAGTAGCTGATCCAAACATCTTTTCACAGACACAAAGAATACAACTTGCACAAACAGGATTACAAATGGCCATGTCAAACCCTGGAATGCACAACTTATATTCTGCTTACAGGACCATGTATGAGGCTTTGGGTGTGAAAGACATAGATACTTTGCTACCACCGGTAGCACAACCAGCTCCAATGGACCCAAGTGTCGAACATATTAGCGCTTTGGGAGGAAAATCGATCAAAGCGTTTCCTGGACAAGACCACACAGCTCACATGAAAGCGCATTTATCGTTTATGGGCACGCAAATTGCACGAACAAACCCAAATATTTTGGCTGCAATACAAAAAAATATACTAGAACACATAAGTTTGATGGCTCAAGAGCAAGTTCAGCTAGAATTTAAGGAAGAAATGGCACAAGTACAGCAAATTACACAACAAATACAGCAAATGGGTGGTATGAACCCGCAAATGATGCAACAAAACCCGCAAATGATGGCTATGCAACAACAAATAAAGCAAATAACGACTGAAATGGAAGCTAGAAAGGCTGTTTTGATCTCTGAAACCATGGCAGAGTACCTATTAGAGGAGAAAAAGGTCTTAAATCAGATCGATAATGACCCATTATTGCGTCTAAAATCCGATGAAATACAGCTAAAAGCACAAGAAAATGAGCGTAAAAGACAGGATGATGAGGACAGATTAAACCTAGATAAAGCTAGATTATTACAAGCTAGAGAGCTTGCAGAGGACAAAATGGAGCTAAATGACAAGCATCAAAAGCTTAGAGCTAGTGTGTCTCTTGCAAAAGAAGGTGTGAAAGAGATGACAGCTGTAGTAGGGGAGGAAAAATAATGCCAGGACATACAGGTGCACACGGAGGAAATAAGCAAGATAAAGGTAATAAAGGTAAAAAAAACGGTAATAAGCCAACTGGCGCAGGAGGGATGACTCCAGGTCCAGGTCCGGGTGGACAGATGGTGGCAGGTGCAACACCAGATCCAATTGGTGGTGTAGCGATAGGTGGCACGACAGAAGGATTTGCAGGACAAGCTACTCCGGGTGGTGGGGGTGGTCAATCATTACAAGATTTATTTGCAGCTCAAACACCCGTGTCTACAGCTCCAGTGGCAGCAGCCCCTGAGTATGTAGAGGAAGAAGAAGAGAAAAAAACAACTAATAGTATTATAGAAGCTCTTTTTAATAAAAACCTAACATTTGAATATGATCCAGTAGCAGATTATGTGAACAGGGTTTATGGTGGTCTTAGACCCGATCAAAAAAAGAAAATGCTTGCAAGATTAGGTTATGATGTTGAAGACATGACTATGTCAGAAGCACTATCTCAGTTTGGTGATTTTTTAGACATATCTGGACAGGCTTTATACGATGCAGGTAATTTACAATTTAGTGATCTTGCAAACATTTTTAAACCAAAACCACAACCAGAGGTTCAAACAACACCTTTGAGTGGACAACAAATAGCAGGACAAGTTATAGGAACAGGTTTAGAGGCCATAGCTTTGCCTAAAACATTGCCATATACAAACCCTTTTGTGTCTTTTATGACAGGCACGCCACTCGGTATGTTTACATCTATAGTTGCTCGTGAAGGGGATTTTCAATTAGATGAGGACGGAAACATAGTAGGAGATATTGCTAATTTACAAAACGCACCACAAAATTATTTAGACGCAGTTGCATCTTATAATGCTGCAGCTGCTATTGATGATCCAAGTTTAGCTGCAACATTAGATCAAACTGGACTTGGTTTTACACCTGAACAAGCTGCTCAAATAGCAATGGGAGGACAACAAAGAGCAGCAGAACAAGCAGCAACCAGAGGACCAGCAGAGATATATACAACAGACACAGACACAGATTCAGGAACTGGTCAAGAGGGTTCAGATCCGATTGGTATAGACTATCAAGCTATTTATGATGAATTTAGTGCAGATCAAAAAGCAACAGCTGATAAAATTGAGGCTATGGATGGCTATGATTTTGCGTACGCAGTTAACTATGTAAGACTAGGGGGACCATTATTTTAATGGCTATATCCAGACCACAACTCGGTAAAACAACTGACAAAAAACAAAAGAAAGTCAGTAAGGTAATGCGTGAATTTAAAAAAGGTAAATTAAACATTGGCAAATCTAACAAAAAGGTTAAGAATAGGAAGCAAGCCGTAGCTATCGCACTTAACGAAGCCGGCATAAAACAAAAGAGGAGACGCACATGATCCAATCAGCAAAAGAATGGTTAATGGAAAAGTGGGACGACACATCCAAGAAAACCAAAATTATCGGTGCAGTAGTCATCGTAATTATCATCTTAGGAATAACTCT
>VTLG01012043.1_pt1 | contig 10812 bp, 12 predicted proteins | sample 4694571 | NCBI WGS metagenome assembly VTLG01 (sample SAMN12604809, study PRJNA352737) | marine metagenome | biome: ENVO:00000447; feature: ENVO:00000209|ENVO:00000569|ENVO:01000036; material: ENVO:00002151; isolation source: viral sequences binned using virsorter ... | reverse complement strand
TGGTTCACCACCTATTGCTACACATTTCATATTGTTTTGTAATCAAACCCTCCAGAATCTAAAAATGTATTATACAAATTTTGTCTAATATTTTTACTATCACTTAATTTTTTTTCTAAAGTTTCATATCTGCCATCCCAAAAAACCGACCAATCTATACCATTCCAACCATCTTTTTCTACTTGTTTAATCTCTTCTGCTTGTCTATCTAAATAATAACCTAAATATCTACCTCTTGACCTTCTAAATATTTTTTTAAAAGAGCATAAACAAGTTTCCATTTGATATAAATCAATTTTTACTTGATATTTTTTTTCTAGTTTTAGTTGCAAATCTTTAGCTTCATATTCTAAAAAACTAACACAATCATTTGATAAAGTTTTATTTACCCAATCATCTCTACCTAAAGCATAACAAAGTCCATTTCTATGCGATTTACTACCTGATTTATCAGATAAAACTAAATCGTTTGGTAATACATTCAATCCTACACAATCTTTTAAAGTTTGCATATAAAACCAAGTTGAATATCTACCAAATTTGTAAAAATTTTTAATTATCTTTGACCTTAAAAGATTATATTTACCTTGATAAACTTTAAAAACATCTCTTTGTGATTTATTACCAATAAAATTTCTATAACTTTCAAATTGTTGTGGTAAAAAACCTTTGTTGTATTTTGTATCAGTTTGGTATCTTAATCTTTTATAATTATTATTATTCCAATCTTTTAATCTCTCTAAATCAACTAATTCAAAATCAGGAAATTCATTCCATACGATCCATGCTGTTGGCAAATGATAAGTAGTACCATATATCCAGGCAATCCAATATTTTTGCTCAATATTATGTTCGTATCTATCAAATAAATAATTTAACAACCATAAGGCAGGATCACAATCCTTGTACTTTAAAGACCAATAACACCAATATAAAAAAGCATCTTTTCTATTTTCTTTTAATCTATAATCTTTAGAAAACTCTAACACAACCACCTTTACCTTTCTTAAAAATAGCTTTTTTAATATAAGGATCATTTTTATTAAAAGTATTATCTTGAAATATATTACTTGTTATTCTAAACATTGATAATTGACATTTTGACTTTTGTTCACCTAGCATAGTAAAACCAATCCTTTTATAAAAAGAAACTGCATCAGGCTCTGCTGAAACTCTAAAATACCAACATTGATTTCTAATAGCTTGATTTAAACTAAACTGACAAAGCATTCTACCGACACCCTTTTTCCTATGTTTATAAAAGGTATGTAATAATTGAAGATTTGCTACTTTTGGCTCTCTTTTTGAGTGTGTTGTTATTATTGCACCCATTAATTCTTCATTATCAAATAATCCAACGCAATATTGCCATTGTTTTTGCATATTTGCTTTAGCAACAAAAGTATTGGCAAACTTATCCTCTTTTAAATCTGTTATGCTTTTTTTAAATGTATTTACATCACACTTTTTAAACAGAAATAAATTTTCTTTTTTTTTCGCCTCTTGATTTATCATATTTTGTATTTAACCAACCAACATACTCTTTTGCACTAAAGTTAAAAGGTGGAAAATCATATTCATACTCTTGTAAAATTTTTAATACAGGTTTGTGATCAGTTAATGCATGATACATAAATTTTGTTACGAACTTAAATTGATCTTCTAATTCTTTTTTTTTGATGGTTGCTCTAAAACAACGAAACTCAACTGTTTTAGTGTGTTTTAAGCAGTATGTATTTATTGCATACCTGAATGGTCTTCCTAAAGAAATTGCATCTTTACCAGCACTATGTAATTTGATAAAATGCTGAAAATTTTCTGATTTGTTTATAATATTATCACACATAAAATCTGGCATTAATCTGCCACCATCAAGTTTTAAATATGCTGTACAACCTTTTAATTTTTTCATAATTGGCTGTGAGTAAAATTTATAACAAGCATCAACTGTAATTTTTTGATTTTTTTTAATATATATAATTAATTTTTTTAATAAATTAGTATTTTCTATTAAACCAGGTATATGTATGTGTACATGACCATGATTTATACAACTCGTAGTTGGATCACTCCCATTTTCTTTAAAAAATTTATATAATTCTAAAATTTTATTTACTTGATCATTGTAGTTTATATTTGGTGTAGTATTTATTTCACCACCGAAGCATGGCTTTATACCTAAAGGATCACATGCAATATATTTATTTGGCTCTTTTAAATTAAGTATATCAGTTTCTGCTATCTCCCAAGAGCCTAAATGAGATGGTACTTTTAATTTTCTATTTATATCTCCCCATTCAACCTCGTAACCATACGACCAATTATCTATATTCATTGTAAATCTTCTAATGGTTCTCTGATCAATTTATTTGTAATAATATTATCTTTTAATTTATAATCAACACATGGTAAAGTTTTGGTAATATTTTCAAAACCTGATCTTTTAAGTATATCATATGTACTAGCTATAATCGTAGTAGTATTATTTTGTGTGTAATATAAAGGTCTTTGTTCGTTTCTAAAAAAATTAATACTTTTTTCTTTCAAAGATAATATAATTGATGCAATAGAACCATCTAAGAGTAGTGGGTGTTTATTTTTTACCCAAGAATTTAATATTATTTCAGAATCGTTTCTTGTTCTAAAATTCATATTATATTTTTTTGCCCAACCAGATGGATCGCTTTGATCAATAACCCCATTATGGACAATACTAAAATCCTCTGTAAATATTGGTTGATTATATTCTAAATCAGATGTGCTATATCTACAATGTGCAATTAAATGTTTTATCTTAAAATCTAATACTCTGAAATCTGTTGATGGTGCTGGTACTATTTCTGAAAATATTCTACCATTATAAATAAAAGATACACCTGTTGCGTGTAGTCCTCGTATTCTAGTTTGTTCTAACAATTTTTTTATTAGATTAGGATCAATGTAATCAATACTATTTATACCAATCACTCCGCACATGACAAAATCTCATTACGAATAGCATTACCCTTTTGCAATTCTTCATCTGTTGCTACCTTTTTTGTATTTGTTTTTGCCCTGTTTAATTCGTATTCTGCATTACCACAATAAATCATTTTTTCTCTGTAATAACAAACCACAGATATTCTTTCATACCAACCCTTTTTTTTTAATTCTGTATTACCATGTAACTCGTGGACATCAAATAAAGCTAAATCCCCATCTTTTAAATCAAGACCTATACCATACTTTGGTATTACTGTTATTGAACCCTCATATTCTCCTAAAGATAATACACCAAGATTACCAAAACCCTCTTTTAAATCTCCAGCATCATAATGTGAAGCAGTTCTAAAATTTTTATTTACTGTGACTGTGCTAAAAGCGGTATCTTTTATAACAAAATCTTGTGAAGTTTTCTCACACATTTTTTTTTGAACATTATATCTTTTTGGTAGGTAAGTCTTAAAAAAATTATTAACTTCTCTAATGTAAGGCAAACAATTATTGTAATGTAACCAATTCCTTTGTGTGAACATCGTTCTTCTGCAGTAAGGTATTCTTGGATACCTATCGCTAAAACCAATTATACTACTTGCAACTGCTTTTGCTTTAGGTGATTTACTTATTTTACCATCAACTAATGGATAAAATCTATTTTTTTCAACTCTACCGACAGTTAACCCATCAAATTTATCACCTTTTTTTAAATCTTGTGGTATAGGTCCTGCCGCTTGACCTCTATTATTTGATATACTTATTGATTTTCTAAATGATGGTCTAACTTTATTTAAAATATCTTTATGTACTGCATTTTTTTTGAATACAGCTATTGGATCACCTTGCTCATTAACGACTTTTGTATCTTCTGTGATATGATATTTAATGTATTTATCTGATAAAAAATTACCCTCTAATTCTTTGAGGTTAGCTTCATCAAGAATCTGTTTGCATATTATCTGTTTCATTTAATACTGCTCTTAACACAGCATCAGAAATATTGTCAATGTTATGTTTTTTGTAGATTTTATCTATTGCTTCTCTAAATTTTTCATCATTTTCTTTATTAAAAAATAACTGAACCATCTTTACATCTGATATTTCTTCATCTGGAAAATCATCAGGATTTAATTCTTCTTCTGATCCTTTTTCATCTTTTAAGAATAAATTATCCAATTCGTCATTAGTAAAACCTAAATGATCTAAATTATAATTATCACCAATCAAATCGTTGAACTCTAAATTTAGTAGTTTCGTATCCCAGGAAGCATCTTGATTTAATCTGTTATCTGCTATTCTGTATGCTTTAGCTTGATTTTTTGATAATTTGGCTATTGTAACTGGTACTTTCTCTAAACCTAATTTTTTTGCCGCTTCAAATCTTGTATGACCTACAATAATTATATTTTCTTCATCAATTACAATAGGTTGTTGAAATCCAAACTCTTTTATACTTGAAGCAACTTTGTCAATATTTAGGTTTTTTCTTGGATTATTTATGTATGGAATAATTTTTGTAATTTCCATTTCTTGTATATTCATGAAAAAATAATACCATATATAGATAAAAAAGGTATAAAAAAAAGGCACAACCTAGAGTAGATCGTGCCTTTCTTAAGACTTATTTATGCCGCTACTTTGACTTCTTGTAATTTATCTAAGTAAGAAACAGCTTTATTTACAGCACTCATAACTTTGATGATAGTATCTGGCTCTTCTTTGATTTTATTCTTCCAACTATCAATATATTGAGCACTTTCTTTTTTTGGTTTGCTAGTAACACCAAGCATACAACATTGCACTGCCGCACCCATTTCAGCAATCAATTCCTCAAAAGCATAAGAATCATCACCAAAAGTACCAGATAAATCTCTATTTACTCTTGATTTATGACCAGTCCAATGAGTTAATTCATGCAATAAAACTGAATAATAGTTTTGAGTTGCAGTAGAATTATTTGTTGAATTGAATTGAGACTTTTCAACCATTTGGATATAATCGGCATCGGTTCTATAAAAACATCTGTCGCCACCATGATTTATAATAGCTTTTGTATTAGCTACATAGCTTTCAACATTAGTTTTACTACCAGCACCCTCGCCAACTTCACCTTTGTATTTATCAGCCAAAGTTGTTTGATCCATATTATAAACCCAAAAGAATTTCATAAATACTGAATCAACCACTTTTTTATCACCTTTTTTATAATTAGCTGAGTTTCTTTTAGCAGTTGTTTCTTTTTGGTAAGGTTGCCATAACATTACTTGAGTAGCTGAACCCCACTCTTTATGCTTTTCTAATAACTCCCCACCAGCATCTTTTATTTGCTTTAGAGTACCCCAAACATTAGATTTGTATCCTCTTTGAGATTGCTCGAACCATAGAACCCAATTATTGATTCCATAATAGTGAGGGTTTTTAGTTTTTAGTCTAGCTAGATTGTATGGCATACCTTGTTTCACCCAAGGAAGCATAAAATCTATACCTTTAGCATCAATCTGATTCCAAACTTGATCAGCTATATTTTTGATAAACTCTTCTTTTTTCATTATTTACCACCTTTTCTTTTTTTATTATTTACTTTACTTGGATCAAATCCAAACATAAAAAAACCATCTTTATCTTGATAGACTTTTTTAAAACCTAGTTTTTTCAGTCTTATAGGAGTTTTGACTTTTTTATTATTTTTCATATCAATCCTCCATTTCTAAAGATTAAATAAACAAAGAAACCTACAAAAATTAATGTAATAAATTCACTTTTAGTGTACATTATTTACCTCCTTTGTAGTGTCCTAGTGTTTCAAGAGTATCCATTAAAAAACTATTGCACTCGTAAGAATCCTTATCGCAATATCCATGAGCAACAAGGACTTGTTCGACTGCATTAGTAATATCTAATGAAGTATAAGATTTAGTTACAGCAAGATCTTTTCTAGTTTGACTTACTGGTATAGTATGACCTCTAGCTTCACCTATACTCATTGTTTCGTTTCTTTTATCTATAGTCATTTTTTCTCCTTTTTTTGTTATTGACATGTAAGTATTATACGACTTTATATAATAAAGTAAATAGTTTTTATTATTTTTTATTAATTTTTATTATATCAAAAACCCTTCAAAATAGCGGTTTTTTAAAGGAACAAAATGGAAACATAATTTTTTTCGCTTAAAACACTAATAAAAGACCCTAAAAACTACTAATTTCTATTGATTTACTGGTTTTTTTAATTTTTTTCGTTTATAAAAAAAGAACTATGGAACCTGGAAGACCGCAATTTATAAAAAAAGATGAAGATAAAAAGACTGTTGAGGCATTAGCTATAGCAGGAGTAACTCAAAGGTTGATTGCACAAATAGTTAAAATATCAGAGCCAACTTTAAGAAAGCATTTTAGAGAAGAATTAGATACTAGTAAAGCAAGAGCAAATGCAGTAATATCACAAGCACTATTCAAAAATGCAAAAGATGGCAATGTTGCGGCACAAATATTTTGGTTAAAAACACAAGCAGGATGGAGAGAAACAAATTATCATGAACTTACAGGAAAAGATGGAGACAAACTCTTTGATGAACCGAAACAGCTTATTGAAATCAGAAAAGTATTTGACGAGATTGACTTCACTAAACCAAAAAATATTACTGGATCATCTGAATTGGTGCAAGAAAGCAAGACCGAAACAGATAACACCGAAAGGTGATTGGAATACTTGGTTAATATTAGCTGGAAGAGGTTGGGGTAAAACTAGGACTGGTGCGCAAGATGTAGCTTTTTATGGACTTACCAAACCTAATTCAAGGATTGCAATAGTTACACCAACATTTGGAGATGGTCGTGATACATGCGTTGAGGGAGTTTCTGGTTTATTATCTTGCATAAGTCCTGATTTGATTGAAAACTGGAACAGAAGTATTGGCGAACTTAAATTAAAAAATGGTACAATATATAAAACTTTTACTGCTGAACAACCAGATAGATTGCGTGGTCCTCAATTTCATAGAGCATGGTGTGATGAATTAGGAAGCTGGGCAAACCCAGAAACATTTGATCAATTATTATTTGGTTTGCGTTTGGGAGATAAACCTCAATGCGTAATCACAACTACACCAAAACCTACAGAATTATTAAAAAGTCTAGTAAATGCAAAAGATGTACACTTAACGAAAGGTAATACATTTGAAAATGTAAATAACCTTGCACAATCAGCAGTAGCCAAATTAAAAGAAAAATATGAGGGAACTCGATTAGGTAGGCAAGAATTATATGCAGAAATACTTGAAGATGTAGAGGGTGCGTTATGGAATAGAAATATGATTCAAGAATGTTTGATGAAAACAGATGAAGAAATAATTTTTAAAAGAATTGTTGTAGCTATTGATCCAGCAGTTACACAAAACAAATCATCTTCTGAAACTGGTATTGTTATAGCAGGTATTGGTCAGGATAATTTATATTATGTCATTGATGATATTTCAGGTAAGTATTCGCCAGATGGTTGGGCAAGAAAATCTATTGAGGCATATTATAAATACGATGCAGATAAAATTATTGCCGAAGTAAATAATGGTGGCGATTTAGTAGAAAAGGTTGTAAGAACCATAGATATGAATGTTAATTTTGGAAGTGTAAGAGCAACTAAAGGTAAGTATCTACGAGCCGAACCAGTGAGTGCATTATATGAGCAAAAGAGAGTTAAACATAAAAAACCGCTTCCTTTTTTGGAAGATCAAATGTGTAATTATAATCCTATCAGTTATAATGGCAGTCCTGATAGATTAGATGCACTTGTTTGGGCACTTACAGAACTAACATTAAGAAGCGGTAAAGCATTTTGGAGAATAAGTTAATGGCAAGTATATTTGATAATTTTAAAAATTTGTTTGGTAGCAAACCAGAAATAAAACAAATCAACAGAAAAGAAGCACCGATAGTTTATTACAATAATATTAATACAAGCTATCAGCAAAAAACAAGATACGATCAGCTTTCAGAAGAGGGTTATACAGAAAATGCTATTGTTAAAAAATGTATTGATCTGATTGCAAACAATGCTTCAAGAGTTAAAATAAATCTATTTAGAGGTGAACAAGAAGTTGATGAGCACCCTTTACTAGATTTGATGTATTCACCAAATCCAACACAAGGACAAGTAGAGTTTTTTGCAAGTTTATATTCGTATCTTTTAATTTCAGGTAATAGTTATATTTTAGAAAGCGGTGCAGATAATGCACCACCAATAGAACTTTACACTTTGAGACCTGATAGAATAAGAATCAAAGGATCGCAAACAGCTATACCAAAAGCATACGATTACATAATAGGTGGACAGATAGCAAATAGTTATGATGTCGATCCAGCAACTGGAAACTCTAAAGTAAAACATATAAAATTATTTAATCCAATGGACGATTATTATGGATTGTCACCTATTCAATCTGCGGCAACAGATATTGATCAGCATAACTTGGCAAATAAACATAATGTAAATTTATTACAAAATGGAGCAAGACCTAGTGGTGCGGTAGTCTTCAAACCTAAAGATGAAACAGGTGCGCAAATACAATTATCTGATACTCAAAGAAATCAATTAATGACTGACTTAACTCAAAGATTTAGTGGAACTGGTAATGCAGGTAAGCCAATGTTATTAGAGGGAGATTTTGATTGGAAAGAAATGGGTTTAAGTCCAAAGGATATGGATTTTATACAACTAAAAAATATGTCAGCAAAAGATATAGCTTTAATTTTTGGAGTACCAAGTCAGCTTATAGGAATACCTGATGCACAAACTTATTCAAATTTTGCAGAAGCTAAACTTGCATTGTATAACGAAACAATTATCCCTTTGCTTGATAGAATACAATCTGATCTTAATGAATGGTTGGTGCCAAAATTTGGTGAAGATTTAGAAATAAGATACGACATTGACTCTATTCCAGCAATGGCAGAACAAAGAACAAGAGTTTTTGAATCAGTAACGCAAGGTGTACAAAATGGAATACTTACTCGTAATGAAGCTAGAGAACAACTTGGATATGAACCAATAGATGGCGGAGATAGTTTATTAGTACCAGCAACTTTGATGCCTTTAAATGTAGCAGGTGATGAATCACAACCAGAGGTAGATGAAGATATACCACAAGAAGAAAATAATTTAGAAAACGAAGATATTGAAAATGCAGATTTAAGTGAAACAAAAGATGAAATTACTAATTTTCCAAAAAGAGGAGATAATAAAAAAATATCTTTGCGTAATAGTGAAAGACCTCAATTTGATTTTAACTTTGCACAAAATGTAAAAAACGATAATCCAAAAGTTTGGAGAGCAGGTGGTAATATAAGAGGTAATGAAGCATTCAATCTTTGGGCAAAAGCAAGAGATGGAGTTGAAACTCCAGGTGTATTAAGTTGGATCAAAGAAAGAGAAGCATGGGCGGCAAGGCACTTTAGAGATGGTCAGGCATTTAGAAGTGGTAGCAAAGAACCTAACTTATCAAATGTAGCAGGTGTTGTTGCACAAATGAAATGGGGTGTGATTGGCAATCTTGGAAAGCAAGGTATGAAAGATGTAATTTTAGAAGTTATTAAAAAAACAGAAGGTAGAAAAAATTATGACGATCTTATTGAAATAGATGCAACACAAGAGTTTGATGAACTTAAACAACTTACTGCCGCAGTAAGAGAGGGTTTGAAAAAAAAGGTTGAAGCACATAACGAAAAGTATGGCGATAAAAAAGGTAAAAGAGTTACATTAAGAATGTTAGGAGCAGTATTTAGAAGAGGGATTGGTGCTTACAGAACTAATAGACAATCTGTTAGACCTGGAGTGAGAAGCGAAGAACAATGGGCTTATGCCAGAGTTAATGCGTTTTTATTTGCTGTTAGAACAGGTCGTTTTCAAGGAGGAAAGTTTGATCTTGATTTATTACCATCAGGACACCCTTTAAAAACATGAAGAAAGTAGAAACTAAATTATACATTGAAGAAAGCAAAGAAACAGATGAATGTAATGTAGTAATAAGGATTGGTACATTAAATAATAAATCAGATGCTTTGAATTTAGCTAGTTATATATTTATTACACATGCTTTAGATTTTACACCTGAAATTATACATGAAGAAGAACCACATGGAACTATACACTAATGTTTTTCAGTAAAAGACAAATACAATTTTTCGGTGCTAAACAAGTGGCAGAAAGAGAATGGCATAGGCAAAATAGATTAAGAGAGCCATTTATTAGACAATATGAAGCTAGATTAAAACAATACTATAACAAGATGGCAGTAGAGGTATTTGAAGCATATAATACAGGTTCTACAACGATTTTAAACTTGAAGATAAATGATTTTAGAAAAGACTTGCAAAATATATTTAGAATACAATATACGATTATTGCTAATGCTTTTAAAAATTATGCATTAGATAGAATGCAAAATGTCAAAGATTTTGATTCTGATTTTGATAGAAAGTTAAACTTGTATATTGAAGAAAATATTGGTACATTGGTAACTGATATAAATGAGACAACTAGAAAGAGAATTGTTGATGCAATTAATACTGGATACAACAGCGGTCTTTCTGATGCTGAAACTGGTACTTTATTAAGAAATACAATTATTGGTTTTGGTGTAGCACGAGCAAACTTAATTGCTCGTACTGAAACTCATAGGACTGCTTCTTGGGCTAATGAGACAACTGCCGAGAATATGAATATTGCAGGTACCAAAAAAGAATGGATTGCAATACAAGATGCTAGAACTAGAGTTACTCATTCAATCGCAAGTGGTCAGCAAATACCTTTAGACCAAAAATTTGTTGTAGGTGGTGAAAGAT
>VTLG01008560.1_pt1 | contig 10813 bp, 18 predicted proteins | sample 4694571 | NCBI WGS metagenome assembly VTLG01 (sample SAMN12604809, study PRJNA352737) | marine metagenome | biome: ENVO:00000447; feature: ENVO:00000209|ENVO:00000569|ENVO:01000036; material: ENVO:00002151; isolation source: viral sequences binned using virsorter ... | reverse complement strand
ATTAATCACAATCACGATTTGGTCCTATAGTTTAATGGTTAGAACATGAGCTTGTCACGCTCAAGGTCGCAGTTCAACTCTGCGTAGGATCGTTGAGGATAAACAAGGACACTCCTCAAATGTTCACTTTATCTAAGGATTATCATGAATGCAGTTAAAGCTGTTAAAGAGATTTATGACAATGATGATCTCAAAGAGATCGCTAGTCACGGTTGTGAATCTGGTGTGTGCTTCCAACACATATATTATGGTGATACCACAAAGTTCTATGACAATAATGAAGACGAAGTTCTTGATTATCTCACCGACAGCTATGGTACAGACTTCTTAGTTGATTTATTCAGGGATGCAGACGCAGAGTTGACATTCTATAAGAATGCTGTAACATGGTCTTTCATTGAGGCAGTAGCTAATGAAGTTGTTGAAGAAGACAACATCGAAGGTTATTATCTCAATAAGGAGTTAGTGGAGGCTGTTTAATGTCTCTAATCAAACAACATCTTCATCAACAACAGGTAACTGAAAATAACATTTATCTTGAGTTACCATTAGATGATGTTGAGTATCTTCTGTCTTTATTAGATGAAGAACCACAAGGTAGCAGAGCTTATGCTATCAGAGAGGAGATATTCCTCCAAGTTTATGAATGAAGCTCTCTCTAAGCCCTATGCTTAGGGTTTACTGAGGGACTCACGTCTCTCGCTGTTCACCCATTATTGTTATATGCCAGCGACATTAACACCACTATCTACTAAAAAGAAACGTGGAAGACCCGCTAAAAGGAAAAGAACAATGACTGAACATACACCAGTTACTGAAGAAGTAGCTGTTCCTCAAATTCCTGTTACTATTACTAAAGTGCAGTCACATCTAGAAGACATTCAACTCATAGATCGTAATGCTTTATGGGAGGATTTCACAAATAGAGTGAAGATAAATAACTATGAAGTTAGTAAAGTAATGGAGGATTTAAAAAGAGTTGTTGAGGCTTCTCAACCTTACATACATAAGGCGCTTGATGCTACACAACCATATGTAGATAAAGCGGTTAACAAATTTAAGGAGTTAAGATCAACTAATGTATGAGCTAACATTGAGGGTCCGTACTAACACGGATCCTCATGATTTACTATTCGAAATACATCAAGACATTAAAGCACATGTTAATGTATTATCAATGGACTACCATTTAATTAGTCCTCGTCCAACTGGAGTTGAACATCATGGAGGTTACACCGAACTGGATACACCACAGCAAGAAAACGAAAAAGCGTACGCTGAAACCTCAAGCACTACGTGATGCAAGGAGGCGTACCAAAGCATTGAAACGTAAACTTTTATCACAATCACGCGGTCATGCCTAAGTATCATGTTAAACTAGAAAGTGGTCGGGACTTCATTATGGAGTCAGACTGCAAGGACGAATACGAATTAGCCTATGAAGCTTATCGTGAAGCCACCTTTATGGACGATTACCTAGTAGATTTGGAGCTTGTAGATGACTAAGAAGAAGAAAAAGAAACCATACTTCCCTAATAACTACGAGGCTATTCAAGGAGCACCAGCAGAATGGTTCGATTCTATACCATTTGATGAGTTAATGGAATGGAAGCTATCAGGATGGGAAATACCATCATCAGTAGCTTGTATTATCCGTGAAAAGAACATCAAAACAGGTAAAGTTACAGAACATGTATATAAAAAAGAAGGTGCTGCAAGGAATAAAGCTAAGAAGATTATGATGGAAGCTAAGAGTGAGTTCGTTGTCTGTGGACACGAAACAATACACCACTTATTCCCTACAATAGGAGATAAACAGGAGGAACTTTATGATGATCCTTTCACCTGAAGACGTAGAGTATTATAGACAGCAAGCATATGAAGCATTAGCAGATGATCATCCACATTATGATGAGATATCTGATATAATAGAGCAGCAAATCTTAGAAGATTTGGAGGATTATGCAAACACCTTCCCCGTCACAGATTAATGAACAAGTTGAATTAGAACGTGACCAAATCCGTCAAGGATTAAAGAGATTACAAGATCAAACTATTAAGTTAGAGGATCAAAGTTATGCATCAGCTACAATTTATGGTATATCTTCTATAGATACACTCTTACCTTTAGTTGTTAAACGTATAGAGAAAACTAAGAAGAAGATACATGAAGGAGATTATGGACGTTTATTTAAGGAAATACATAAATATCTTAATGATCTTGAACCATTAGCAGCTGCAGCTATAGCATGTAAGCTTACCTTTGATAAGGTATTTGGATTTAAGGACGGGAGTAATCAAGCAACAGTTATATGTGAATCAATTGGTCGATCAATAGAAGATGAATGTCAGATGAGACATTATGAATCTAATGCACCAGGATTGCTGAATGTATTAAAGAAGAACTATTGGCATAGAGCTATTGGTACACATCAGAAGCTAGTTGTTATAAGAACACTAATGAATCGTTATGATGTTAAACAATGGAAGTCATGGGATCGTAGTGTTAGAGTAAAACTAGGAGGTTGGTTATTAGATTGTATTATGGAATCAAGCGGTTGGTTTTATAAGCAACGAATAAGAGAAGGTCGTAAGACTACGGTTTATATCGTACCAACTCCTGAGTTTATGGATATCAAGGATGAAGTAATGGCAACGGCTGAGTTATTCAGTCCATTAGCCTGGCCTATGCTAGTTCCACCAAGGGATTGGAGTAATGAAAGTTCAGGAGGATACATACTTAACGAGGTCATGCATGGACATGATTTGGTTAGGAGGGGCGCTCCCACACGTATACAGGGAGAAACTCCACTAGCTTTCCTGAATAAAATACAGAAGGTAGGTTATTGTCTTAATCCTTTCACAATCACGGTTGCTGAGACCTTAGAGAGTAGAGGGATTAGTGTTGGTAAATTTCTTCCTATTATTCATTATGATCTACCACCTAAACCACCGGATATAGCGGAGAACAAGGATGCTCGTAAGGCATACCGGAGAGCCGCTGCAGAGGTAATGAATAAGAGAGCTGCTGAGTTCAAGAAGTCATGCCGTACAAGGATGACTATGGAGGCTGTAAGGAGGTTTAAAAATCGTGAGAGGTTTTATATACCTTGGTCTTTTGATTATAGAGGTAGGGCTTATCCTATACCCGCATTTCTCACACCACAAGATACTGATTTCGGGAAGTCATTAATAAGATTTGCTGATGAATCATATCTTAAAGGGGATGCATATAAATGGTTAGCATTTCAATGTGCTACTACTTATGGGTTGGATAAAGCTACTATGTCTGAACGTTTAGCCTGGGTAAGTGAAAACATACCGTTGATTACCAGAGTAGCTGTAGATCCTATAGATAATCTTGGTGACTGGGAGGCAGCGGAAGAACCCTGGCAATTTGCTGCAGCTTGTGATGAGTACTACCATGTAGTTATAGCTAAAGATAAGCAGACTACTGGATTATGTGTAGCCACCGACGCTACATGTAGTGGTCTACAGATCCTCGCAGGATTAGCGAGAGATAAAAAGACGGCACAACTCGTCAATGTGCTACCTGCTGATAGACCACAAGACGCATACAAGGTTGTAGCGGAAGTGTCAAAATGGAATTGTCCTAAACACATACAACAAGTAATGGATAGGAAGATTGTTAAGAGAACAGTCATGACAATTCCCTACAACGCTAAGCCTTTCTCTAATAGGTCGTACATTCGTGAGGCTTTAAAGGAAAAAGGATATGAGATCGACAAGGAAGATCTAACCGTTACCGTACAGGCTGTCAGGGACGCTATGCACAATGTTGTGCCTGGTCCTATGGCAGTCATGAAATGGATAGAAGATGAGGTCTCTAAGGCCATTAAACGTGGTTCTATTGAACTAGAATGGGTAACACCATCTGGTTTCGTAGTTAACCAACGGATAATGAAGAAGAAAACTGAAAGATTTGAACTACAATTACTAGGTCGTTGTGTCTTATCCGTAGCTACTGAAGAAAAGAATCAAGTAGATATCAATAGACATAAGGCTGCAACTGCACCTAATCTTATTCACAGTCTCGATGCAAGCCTGTTACATCTCAGTACTATAAGGTTTAACAATCCTATAGCCTTGATACATGATAGCGTTTTGTGTAGAGCTGTTGACATGGATGAGTTATCAGCTATAATAAGAGAAACGTACATGCATTTATTTGCTGAACGTGATTACTTAACTGACTTTGCACGTCAAATAGGTGCAGAGACTGAACCACCGATCATTGGTGACCTTAAACCGGAAACCGTGATTGACTCAACATACTTTTTTTGTTAAATGTTACAATCCCACTATTCATTATTTGATACGTTTTTTGCTCCGACTAGGGTAATAGTTGTCTCGGAAGAAAGACTAAGACAAGCGGAACAAGAAGCTAGACAGAATCAACTTGATGCTTTAGATAGTCGTATCACTGAATTATCTAAGTACCGTAACTCTCTTGCAGAAGAGATAAAAGCACTAACACCTAAGAAGGTAGGTGCTGACATGGATGCATTAGATGGAGCTGAGTGCGATGTCTAATAGAGTCGTTCATGTAACTGACGCTATACCTTTAGATGGATATCAAGCTATACTTGAACCAGGTAAGTTTGGTTATTCTCTATCTGCTGTAGTCGGCAATGATGTTGTCGAGAAATTAGAAACTGAAAGAACTGATGTCCTTAAATGGGCAGAGTCTAAGTTAAAGAATCCTAAGAGGAGTACACTAAAACCCACACCATGGGAAGAAGTTGCTGATGGTAAGCATAAGCTTAAGTTCTCTTGGGGTGAAGATAAAAAGCCGCCCGTAGTAGATACGGAAGGCACACCTGTAACTGATACCAAGACGCCACTTTATGGAGGATCTACTGTTAAGCTTGGGTTTTATCAAAAGCCTTATATTCTTAGAGATGGCATTACCTATGGAAGTTCTCTTAAGTTGGTCGGTATACAAGTTGTCGAATTAAATAAGGAGGCAGCTGGTGTTGATGCTGGTGAACTAAATGAATCTGAAGTAGCCGATCTATTTGGTAAGACAAAAGGATTCAAAGCTACTACTGGAGATCCACCCAATAATGTCCAAGAAGAAGAAGACTTCTAATTTTAGATCTAAGCTAGAAGAGAGGGTCGCTGACCTTCTCGAAGGGCTTGGAATTACCTACGAATATGAATCTACACGAGTACCTTATACCATCCAGCATCATTACTACCCTGATTTCTTACTACCTAATTACACGTACCTCGAAGTCAAAGGATATTGGGATGCAGCGGATCGCCGTAAGATCCTCGCAGTTAAGAAAGATAACCCAGACATAGATCTAAGGATGATCTTTCAAGCACCATATAATAAAATCTCTAAGAGATCAAAGACTACATACGCTCAATGGTGCGAGCGTCACAACATACCATGGACACACTTCCATGATATTCCACTCGATTGGTTAATATGACCGATAGCGAATTTGTGGCACACGAACCGTGTAATAATTGCGGGTCGTCAGATGCTAATTCAGTTTACTCTGACGGCCACAAATTCTGTTTTGTGTGTCAGACTTATACACCTGCTGAAGGTGAGTTTGTTATTCACAATCACAAGATGTCCACCAATGTTCAACTCAAAGGAGCAGCCGAAAGGCTCACTAAACGAAAGATCTCTGAGAAAACTTGTCAATTCTATAGGATTTTCAGAGACGGAGACACTCTACGCTTCCCATATTTTACAAGCGATGGAGTTCTTAAAGGAACAAAAATAAAAAATAAGAAGAAAATTTTTACCTATGAAGGAGTTTCCACTGATACTTTATTCGGTCAGCATTTGTTTCCTAATTCTGGTAAACGCATTGTTGTTACTGAAGGTGAATTAGATGCAGCCTCATGCTACGAAGCCATGGCTGGGTGGCCTATGGTATCCTTACCACACGGCGCCGCCTCAGCTAAAAAAGACATACAGAAGCAGGTACCCCTATTTCAAGGGTATGAGGAGATCGTATTGTTCTTCGATGGTGACGATCCAGGCCGTAAGGCGGCGGAGGAGGCGGCAAGCGTCCTACCACCTGGCAAGGTCAAGATCGCTCGCATGGAGAGCTTTAAGGACGCCTCAGAGGCGCTACAAGCTGACGATGCTGAAGCGATTCGAAAGGCTATTTGGAACGCTAAACCCTTTAGACCTGATGGCATTATCGATGGAAAAACGCTCCTTGAAATTGTAACTACACCACAAAAACCATGCGATCATGAGTATCCTTTCGAAGGACTTAACACGAAGCTACACGGGATCAGGTATGGCGAACTTACAACATTTACTGCGGGCTCTGGTGCCGGAAAAACGTCATTCTGCCGTGAAATTGCAACTAATCTGCTACAGTCAGGGGAATCAGTTGGGATCTTGGAGCTTGAAGCAAGTAATAGAAGAACAGCCTTAGGTTTAATGTCAGTAGCGTCTGGAAAGCCGCTGCATATAGGAGAACATGACAAAAAAGAACTCGAATCCATTTTTCAATCCACTATTGCCAATTGGAATCTTTATTGTTTTGATGGGTTTGGAAGCTATGATCCAGATATCATCTATAATAGGATTGAGTATATGGCCACAGGATTGGAGTGCCGTATTATATTCCTCGATCACTTGAGTATATTACTTAGTGGTTTAGATGGAGACGAGAGAAGAATGATAGATACTACAATGACTAGATTACGTAGTTTAGTAGAAAGAACAGGCATTGCCTTATTCTTAGTTTCACATTTACGGAGAGCCAATAATGACAAGCACGCTCATGAAGAAGGAGGAAGAGTTAGTTTGTCCTCGCTTAGAGGATCCCATAGCATCGCTCAAATATCTGATACGGTCATTGCCCTTGAAAGAGATCAACAGGCCGATGCTGAACGAGGCTTTACGACTGTGCGAGTCCTTAAAAATCGCTATTCAGGCGAGACTGGCATCGCATGTGAACTAGACTACGACTTGAACACATGCAGATTTATCGAACATGAAGTTACGCCCGAATTTAACACAACCACAGATTTCTAAACATGAATTTGTACATCCAACAGAAGTGACTAGATCAGATATATATCAACATTATGAACATCCTTGGTATAAGTTTAATAAAAACCAAGACCATGATGCTCAAAGATTAAATAAACCTAACCCACCTAGTAAAGAGGCAGTAGAACGTGCCAGATTTGTCGACAAAACCTACCACTGGAGTGGGAGCGATAATATTCGATCTGGAGACAAACGGACTAATTAATGATTCTACCAAAATCCACTGTGTTGCACTACATTGGTGCGAAGATGATAGGCTTGAGTCGTTCAACGATGAACCCTATAGTGATGGCAGCTTTGATATCAAGGAAGATGCTCCGATGGGTGGTAACTATGCCATCCACACGGGCTTACAATGGCTGGAGACCGCTGATATACTTATCGGTCATAATATTATCGGCTTTGATTTACCTGTTATCAAGCGTCTCTATGATTGGTTTAATCCTAGGGGTACTATTATTGATACTCTTGTGTTATCTAGGTTATATCATCCGAATTTATTCGATATAGATAAGAAGACTAATAAAATACCACAGAAATTATGGGGTCGTCATTCTCTTGAAGCTTATGGTTACCGATTAGGTGAATATAAAGGAGACTTCAGTAAGACTACTGATTGGAAAGAATGGTCAAGAGAAATGGAAGACTACTGTAAACAAGATGTTGTTGTTACAAAAAAGTTATGCAACCACTTCCGCCCTTACCTGATTGGGTCCAACTAGAACATCAGGTAGCACAAATACTCACACAACAGGAACTCCATGGATGGTACTTTGATGAAGGCGCTGCACGGGAACTTGAATCGACTCTCAGAAGAGAATATGAAGACACTTCTAAATTACTTCGAGACAGGCACCCTTACGTTGCAGGCCCGTTGTTCACTCCTAAACGAGATAACCGGACACAAGGATATGTTAATGGAGCGGAGCTTCAAAAATTAAAGGAGCTTAATCCAACATCTAGAGATCATATTGCATGGATACTACAAACACATTATGGCTGGACTCCGTCATTAATGACCTCAACAGAAAAGCCAGTAATAAACGAACCAGTACTGAAAGATATTGGGACGGATATAGCGCTCCAATTTCTCAAACTCTTGGATTTGACGAAGCAGTTAGGGATGATATCAGAAGGCGTGAACGCATGGCAGAAGCTTGTTACGAGGTCTAGCCGTATACATCACCACTGTTCAGTAGCTACATCTACATTTAGATGTGCTCATCGTAAACCAAATTTAGCACAGGTACCATCAGATGAAAGATTCAGAGCTTTGTTCAAGGCCTCCCCTAACCTCGTTATGGTGGGTGCAGACCTTAGTGGTATTGAGCTTCGTATGCTCGCCCATTATCTTGCTCGCTACGATGGAGGCCGTTACGCAGAGATCCTCATTAATGGAGACATCCACCAGGTCAATGCGGATAAAATCGGTGTTAATAGACGCCAAGTCAAGACGATAAGCTATGCATTTTTATATGGAGCTGGCGATACCAAGATAGGTAAATCTTACGACAAACAATTAACAGATGAACAAGCAACAAAGAAAGGTAGGGAGATTAGGAAAGCCTATGTTGATGCTATCCCAGGCCTTAAGGAACTTCTGGAAGGGGTACGTAAGGCTAGTGAGAGAGGTTATGTCCGTGGACTCGACGATCGTCATATCATCGTTGACAAAGGGCATAAGTCACTCAACTACTTACTCCAAGGATCGGCAGCGATCATCGCCAAAAGATGGATGGTTCTAGCTAATAAGTTCCTACCAGAAGATGTCCATCAAATAGCATTTGTACATGATGAATTACAGTATGAATGCCCAGCTTATAGAGTATGCTACATGAAAGGTTGCCTTGAATCTACTGCTATACAAGCTGGACAGTATTATAAAATGAGATGTCCTGTAGCTGCTGAAGCAAAGACAGGATTCACCTGGGCAGATGTCCACTAACCACCTATGAAACTATTAATCGATGCAGATTTTATCGTATACAAATCGTGTGCCGCCGCTGAGACTGAAATTGATTTTAACGATGATGTTATTCTTGTTACCTCTAATTTTAGTGACGCATATGGAGCCACTAAGAGAGAGCTTACCAAACTTCAGGACGAATTTGGGACATTCTCTACTTTAATATTATTCTTCTCTGATACCAAGAATTTTAGGAAGAAAATTTTACCCGACTATAAAGGACACCGTAATCGCAAGAAGCCTTGTGGATATAAACGTGTCATCAATCATCTCAAGACTGAGTTTGAAGTAATCACCATGCCTAAACTAGAGGCTGATGATGCAATGGGCATTTATGCCACACAAAATCCAGGTAATATAATTGTATCTCCTGATAAAGATATGAGACAGATACCTGGTAAGTTATATAATCTAGTAGATGAAACATTCACAATCACACCTGAAGAGGGAGCTAAATGGCATTTAATTCAGACCTTAGCAGGTGATCAAACTGATGGATATTCTGGAGTACCTGGAATTGGTGTGAAACGAGCTGAAGCACTCTTTAAAAAAGAAGGTTACTCTTGGAATACAGTAGTAAAAGCCTTTGAGTCTAAGGACTTAACAGAGACAGATGCTTTAGTTAATGCTAGGTTAGCTAAGATCCTTACCATTAATGATTATGACTTCAAGAAGAAAAGTGTTAGACTTTGGTCTCCCAGCTCCGATTACCAAATTAACGATGGAACAGGATCTGAGGATGAGAGTGCTACATGATAAATTGAATGAACATTATGATGAAAATAAGAAAGATATTATTACCTTATTACTTGCCCTACAGAAACAAAACTTTGTGTTAGGGAATTCACTCACCAATTTAGTTGAAAAATGGAGTACTATAGAAGAGGAAGCATTGATGTTTGGGATTTTATCCGCGAACAGAATCTCAATTTCCACCTAGGAAATGCGATAAAATATATTTGTCGTTATGGTTACAAAGGTGACTATAATGACCAATTATCTGACTTAAATAAAGCCATCCATTATTTAGAGAATGAACGAAACTACCTCCAGTACACAAGAAACAGAAACCCTGAAGATTTATCCAGACGATCATACGACACTATTGAGTTCCCAAGCGGAGAGTTTTCGTCAGGCTTATCGGATATCGAATTCTCCATCCCATCAGGCTCGTACGAAGCAGCGGAACCTTATAGTGGAGGAGTTCAAGGAGTTTTTGGATTCGGAAGCGATGCTATATCGTTCCAATCCTCAATTCAGAGCGGAACATCTTAAGGAATTAGCTGATTTAGTTTATGTATGCTATCAATACGCTGCTAATATGGGATGGAATTTAGATGAAGCTATGTATAGAGTACATCAAAGTAATATGTCTAAACTTGATGAAAAAGGTAACCCTATTTATCGAGATGATGGCAAGGTCTTGAAAGGACCAAATTATCAACCACCAGATTTATCAGATTTAGTTTAATGACAACATCACTTATCTCCCGCACTGGTCGGGTCCAATCATGGTTGGATAACCCAGAATCGAGACTCCCAGTATCATGTACCGTCTTTGTCGTAGAGGATTCTATGGAAGGAAAAGATGGAATCGAAGCAAGCTGGAGATACGTGTCTCACGGACTACGCTTTGGAGCAGGCGTTGCGGTCCATTTATCAAAGCTCCGACCCAAAGGAACAGAAAACGGCAGAGGTCTTACGGCTTCTGGCCCTGTATCATTCGCAAAAATCTACTCAACATTAAATGAAACACTTAGAAGAGGCGGGCCCTATAAGAACGGTGCTTG
>VTLG01003864.1_pt1 | contig 10813 bp, 13 predicted proteins | sample 4694571 | NCBI WGS metagenome assembly VTLG01 (sample SAMN12604809, study PRJNA352737) | marine metagenome | biome: ENVO:00000447; feature: ENVO:00000209|ENVO:00000569|ENVO:01000036; material: ENVO:00002151; isolation source: viral sequences binned using virsorter ... | reverse complement strand
AGAAGAAAACCATTTACAGACGAATATGGCACAGTCTGGAGTCCAGTTGTTCGTAAGGGTATGTAGTATAAAACACCCTATTTATAAATAGTTCAAAGAAACTTTGACTATGGGCGTATGAATAATACGAAGCTTGAGTAATAAAAAAAAGTTAATTTAAAAGGAGAGACCTATGGCATTTCAAGTATCACCAGGTGTTCTCGTGCAGGAGCAAGATTTAACAAGAGTTATTCCTGCTGTATCAACTTCTATCGGTGCTTTTGCTGGTGAATTTAGGCAAGGTCCTGTAGATGAGATTGTAACGATAACAAGTGAGCAACAACTAGTTGAAGAGTTCGGTAAACCAGACTCTACTAACTTTGAAGATTTTTTTTGTGCCGCCAATTTTTTGGGGTATACTAATAACTTAAAAGTTGTAAGAGCAACAAACTCCGGACTGTTAAACGCAACTGCTGACGGAACTGGTATTTTAATTAAAAACACAGACGATTACACAAACAACTACGCCGCTGGTCAAGGTGCAGTTGGCACATTCGCCGCTAGAAGTGGTGGTGCGTGGGGTAATAATTTATTAGTATCAACTTGCCCAAGTGCAACAGCATATGAGGAAGAGGGTGCTACAACACTTAACGACTCATCTACCGCAGTAGGTGACACAACAATCACTGTAACAGATGGTGGAACTTTAAACGTTGGAGATGTTATAGCATTTTCAACAACAGCTGCTACAAACGATTATGATGATGGTGAAGAGTACAGAATTACAGGTATTTCAACACACGATATCACAATTGTTCAACACGAAAGAGGTTCTGGTGGTTTAAAAAGAACATTAACTGACGGTGTAAATGTAAGAAGAAGATGGAGATTTTACGACCAAGCAGGTATTAATGGGGCACCAGGAACTTCCCCATTCGCATCAGCTAGAGGTGGTTCAAATGATGAAATACACATTGTAATTCAAGATGAAGATGGTGGTATAACAGGAGTACCAGGTCAAGTTATAGAAGTTTTTAGTGCTTTATCTAAGGCTGCTGATGCTAAAACACCTCAAGGTGGAACAAACTATTATCCTGACGTGTTATATAATCAATCAAGATTTATTTATTGGATGGACCATAACACATCAGGTACAAATTGGGGTAACAATGCAACCGGAACAACTTACACTGCTGTAAATGACCCAACACTAGAAAGTTTATCTGCTGGTGCAGATGGTAGTGCAAGAACTGTTGCAGAATTAAAAACAGCATACGATAAATTTAATGACTCAGAAACAATTGATTTATCATTAATTATTGCAGGTGCCGGTAACGCAACACACATTGACAATTTAATTGCTATTGCAGAGAATAGAAGAGATTGTGTCGTGTTTGCATCACCTGAAAGAAGTGACGTTGTGAACGTGACTAATTCTAACACACAAATGTCAAATGTCAAGGCATTTTTTGATACTATTTCATCATCATCTTATGTGGTGTTTGATAGTGGTTACAAATATATGTACGACAGATATTCTGATGTCTTTAGATATGTACCGTTAAACGGAGATATTGCTGGTTTGTGTGCAAGAACAGATATAACTAACGACACTTGGTTCTCTCCAGCAGGATTGAACAGAGGTATTATTAGAAGTGTGGTTAAATTAGCATTTAATCCTAATAAGGCACAAAGAGATGTTTTATATCCAGCAAGAATTAATCCAGTTGTTACTTTTCCTGGACAAGGAACTGTGCTGTTTGGAGATAAAACTGGTTTAACTTCACCAAGTGCATTTGATAGAATTAATGTAAGAAGATTATTCATTACATTAGAAAAAGCAATATCAACTGCATCTAAATTTTCACTCTTTGAATTTAATGATGAATTTACAAGGGCACAGTTTAGAAATCTGGTAGAACCATTCTTGAGAGAAGTTCAAGGCAGAAGAGGTATAACAGACTTCTTGGTAGTATGTGATGAAACAAATAACTCATCTGACGTTGTAGATAGAAATGAGTTTCAAGCAGAAATTTTTATTAAACCTGCAAAAAGTATTAATTTCATTACATTGAAGTTTATTGCAACAAGAACAGGCGTCGCTTTTGAAGAAGTCGCTGGTTAATTTATAGGAGAGGAGATAAAAAATGGCAAATATAGCAGATTTTAAATCAAAACTCGCCGGCGGTGGAGCAAGACCCAATCAGTTTAAGGTAACGTGTCCTTTTCCTGGTTACTCTCAAGTCGGAGGCGAGATAGAAATAATGTCCTTCTTATGCAGTGGTGCAAGTTTACCAGCATCTACTGTAGAAAATGTGACTATTGATTTTAGAGGTAGAGCAATTAATTTCGCAGGTGAAAGAAGTTATGAAGCTATGTCATTAACAGTTATTAATGACACTGACTTTAAATTAAGAAACGCATTTGAAAGATGGCAGAATGGTATAAACAACCATACTGACAATGAAGGTCTAACTAATCCTGCTGATTATATGGTTGATGTTTTCATTGACCAACTAGATAGAAATGGACAAACTATCAAATCATATACATTAAGAAGTTGTTACCCTGACAGTGTAGGAGATATTACACTAGGTTATGGTGAAACTGAAATTGAAACATTTGAAGTATCATTGACCTATCAGTATTTTGAGTCCAACACTACTACTTAAAAAGTAGCATAAATAGTGATTAGGAGATAAATTATGGCAGAATTGTTTGGATTTCAAATTAGTCGGATTAAAAAGCAGACCGACCCAAAACAGGACTTTACGACCACCCAAGCAGCTGACGGTACCCAAACCGTCAATGCTGGTGGTTATTTTGGTACCTTCTTGGATATGGATGCTACTGCCAAGACTGAGGCAGATTTAATCCGTAGATATAGAGAGATTGCTATTCACCCAGAATGTGATATGGCAGTTGAAGATATCGTTAATGAGGCAATTGTTTCAAATGAAATGAAAGACGCAGTAAGAATTAATCTTGAAGGATTATCTTACGGCAAAGATATCAGAAGAAAAATAGAACACGAGTTTTCAGAAATTTTAAGACTATTAAATTTCAATATTAAAGGTCACGATATTTTTAGAAGATGGTATGTTGATGGTAGAATATTTTTTCAAAAGTTAATTGATAGAAAAGACCCTACCAAAGGTATTACTGAATTAAAATATATTGACCCTAGAAAAATCAAAAAAATTAGAGAAGTTAAAAAAGTTAGACCTAATGGTAAAACTGATTTAACAATTGTTGACGAATATATTGAGTATTATTTGTTTAACGAAAAAGGAGTTTCACAGTCAACTGCTGGTTCAGGTATTAAAATAGCACCTGACACAATTGCTTTTTGTCCTTCTGGTTTAGTAGACCAAAATAAACACAATATGGTGTTATCATATTTACACAAAGCAATTAAACCAGTTAATCAATTAAGAATGATAGAAGACGCAGTTGTTATATACAGAATAGCAAGGGCACCTGAAAGAAGAATATTTAAAATTGACGTAGGTAATTTACCAAAACAAAAAGCAGAACAATATCTTAGAGATGTTATGGCAAGATATAGAAATAAACTTGTCTATGATGCATCAACAGGAGAAATTAGAGATGATAGAAATTATATGTCAATGCTTGAAGACTTTTGGTTACCTTCAAGAGAAGGTGGTAGAGGTACTGACATTACAACTTTACCTGGTGGTCAAAATCTAGGTGAAATGGAAGATGTTAATTACTTTCAAAAGAAATTATATAGAAGTTTAAATGTGCCAGTAAGTAGATTAGAGTCACAAGATGGTTTTAGTTTAGGTAGAGCATCAGAAATTTCTAGAGATGAACTTAAATTTACAAAGTTCGTACAAAGATTAAGAAAAAGATTTACAGAATTGTTTAATGATATACTAAAAACTCAATTGATACTTAAAAAAATTATTGCTGAAGAAGATTGGTATACTGTATCAAAATCAATACAGTATGATTATCTACAAGATGGTCATTTTGCAGAACTAAAAGACACAGAACTATTAAGAAATAGATTAGATTTAGCAAGAGATATGAGAGATTATGTGGGTAAATATTATTCTGTAGAATATATTAGAAAACATATATTGAAACAAAACGAAAAAGAAATTGACGATATGGACCAACAGATTAAGAAAGAAATTGATGATGGTATCATAGCATCACCAGAAGAACAAAACACAGGAGGTTTTTAATGAGTGAAGAAATTAAAAGTTTTATTAGTAATGTATATAAAGGTAATAACGTAGATGCAGGTGAAGATTTTAAAGATGCAATAAGGGCAAAAGTAGGAGATGCTTTAGAAGCTAAGAGAAAAGAATTAGCACAGAATATGTTCAAAGCACAACAAGGTGAATTTGAACAAGCACCTCACAATGTAGAAAAACCTGAAATTGCAGAACCAGGCACTTTTGCACCTGACGGTACAGTTATAAATAAGAATGAAGTAAAAGTTGATATGGATTTGAGAGATGAAGATAAGTGAATTAATTAAAGAGTTTGACTCAGTAAAATCAGAATCTTTTACAAAACTTTCTCCTAAAATGAAAGATGCGGTAAAAGATATGTTAGGTTTAGTTGAAACTGATAAGAGTAAAGAAAATCTTTTAATTAAGTTTAATAAGGCAATTGACAGTGTTTGTGAAAAATATAACGTGCAAAAATTTGAAATAGAAGATTTCATAGATAAAGTTACTTCAGAAAATATGGAGAAATAAATGAGTCATACAATTAAAGTAAAAGGAAGTGTAATTAATAATCCAAGTGATAACAATATCGGCGGTGCCCATTTTGTTCATTGTGTTGCAACAGGCGCCACACAAACTGGTGTTGTTAAAAATGCTGATGGTGATACATTAGGTCAATTTTATTTACACGCAGCTGGCGATTCAATAGTAATAGAGAAAGCACCAACTGATACAATTGCAATCACAGATGGACACGCAAGTGCTTGTGCGCCTAGAAGTTAATGCAGTTATATCACAGGTATTTAAAACTACCTTTTAATTTTGAAAGACCTATGTTATTTGATAGTGTTGAATTAAAAGACTATAGTGAGTTTATATATTTTAAAGATGAGGATTTACAAACTGAACCTATATTAGATTTTATTGATAGCATTGGACTTTACAGAATACAAACAAATTGTGTTTACTCAGCACCAAATGATGGCATTCGTATTCATAGTGACACACCAGATTTATCAGATAAAGTTAAATTAAGTTTCAGTTGGGGTTCACCTGATAGTAAAACTATTTGGTGGGAACCTATAGATAGAAGAAAAGTTAAAGTTGTTAATTTTTATGAGAGTCATATGACAAGAACTGTTAAGTGTAGTAAAATAAAAATGGCAACAATACCTGAGAGAATAAGATTATTTCTCAAGGGTAAAAAAATAGGTCCACTAACAAAGTATGCGTGGGCAAAAGAAAAGGATTGTGAAAGAGTGTTAGCAAGAACGATAGATAGACCTAGTTTATATAATGTAGGTAGATTACATTCAACTTGGAATCCTTCAAATGAAGGTAGATGGACACTAACTTTTATATTAGGTAAAAAAAGAAACAAAAAACCATTAGAGTTTATTGAGTCATTAAATTATTTTAGCGATTTTATTATTAAGGAGTAAAAATGAGTGAAGAAAATTGGATAGTACCAAATATAGTTTTTAAAACTAGAGTGAAAGACGAAGAAGGAAAATTTGGTTGGGTAGATGTTACAAGTATGGAATATTTTGGAGATAAGAGAGTAATACTGTTCTCATTACCAGGAGCATACACACCAACTTGTTCAACATATCAATTACCAGATTTTGAGAAGTTGGCACCAGAGTTTAAAAAAATAGGTATTGATGATATTTATTGTATGTCAGTTAATGATTCTTTTGTGATGAATGCTTGGGCAAAAAGTCAAAACTTACAAAATGTAAAAGTGATACCTGATGGTGGTGGTGAATTTACAAGACAAATGGGTATGTTAGTAAGAAAAGACCCGGAAGGTTTTGGTTATCGTTCTTGGAGATATGCAATGGTAATAAATGACGGAGTTGTAGAAAAAATATGGGAAGAACCAGGTAAACAAGATGATTGTCCTACTGACCCATACGAAAATACAAAACCTCAAGATATATTAAATGAATTAAAAGAGGAGTAAATATGGCAGATACAGTATCAGTATTAGAAATAGCAGATACTTCTGGAGTAAAATATGTTGCAAAGTTGACCAATATATCTGATGGCACTGGCGAGTCACTTGTAGAGAAAATTACGGCAGCTAATGAAACGTTTATGACTGCTGATGGTAATAGAAAAATTGCAAGAATAAATTGGTCTATCAATACATTAAATAGAAATGGTGCAGTTGAAATTTTATGGGAAGGTGCCACTAACGCAACTGCTTGTATATTATCAGGTCAAGGTGTTTGGGACTTTAGAACACCTGGAAATGAAATAACAAATAATGCAACAACACCAACAGGAGATATACTGCTTTCTACAAAAAACTTTACATCTGGAGATAGTTACACAATAGTTATTGAGTTTAGGTGATAACTTTTATAAATAGTAGTTATTAGAGAGAGAAACTATGAAACTAATATCAGAAGAAATACAAGACGCCGAATATTTAATAGAAGATGCAAATGGTAAAAAGAACTATAAAATAAAAGGTATCTTTTTACAATCAGATATTAAGAACAGAAACGGCAGAGTTTATCCCAAAGAAATAATGATTAAAGAAGTTAATCGTTATAACAAAGAATTTGTAGAAAAGAAAAGAGCATTTGGTGAATTAGGTCATCCTGACGGACCAACTGTTAATCTTGAAAGAGTTTCACATATGATTACGAACTTACAACAAGACGGTTCAAATTATGTCGGTGAGGCAAAAATAATGAATACACCATACGGTAAGATTGTAAAAGGTCTTATTGATGAAGGTGCCCAATTAGGTGTATCATCAAGAGGTATGGGTTCATTAGAACAAAGAAATGGTGCTAATTATGTAAAGTCAGACTTTATGTTAGCAACTGCGGCTGACATTGTTGCAGACCCATCTGCACCAGATGCCTTTGTACAAGGTATTATGGAGAGTAAAGAGTGGGTATGGGATAATGGAAGACTAGTCGAAAGAGATGTTGATGCTTGGAGAAAAGAAATTCGAAGTGCATCAAGAAGAAAACTAGAAGAAAAAAAGTTGGAAATTTTTGGGAATTTTCTCAAAAATCTCTAGTATTATAAATAATTGTTAAAAAACGAGAGTTCTTTAAAGGAGATTAATATGACTGAAGAAAATAAAAAAGTCGTGGCGATAGAGGAGATTGAAAAAGAACTAACTGAAGACGAGTTAGTTGAAAAAGCAAACCCTCAAGCTTCTGCTCCAACAAAGAATGCTGTGGCGCCAGAAGGGTCAAACATTGCAAAAATGGCAAAGTATGATGATTTAGGTGCTCCTGTTGTTAAACCAACAGACAGCAATCCGGACGCCACAAAGAAATCAACACAAGCAAAGGACCAAGTTAACAAGAAGGCACAAGATGGTGATGCTAAAGATGAAACACCTGATACTGAAAAAGGTGTTACAAAGGTTTCACATCCTGGACAGAAAGAAACAATTAAAGCACAAAAAGACCACGAAACTATCAATGCTGACGCAAAGACTATGGCAGACACTTATGGTATGGGCGAGAAAAAGCATATGAAGAAAGAAGAGGTTGAAGAAGATTTAATTGATGTTTCTGCTGACGTAGATGCACTTGTTAAAGATGAGGACCTTTCAGAAGATTTTAAGAATAAAGCAACAACTATTTTTGAGGCAGCTGTAAAAGCAAAAATTACAGAGCATAAAGAAAAGTTAAATGCTGAGTTCGATAAGAAATTAGAAGAGAGTATAGAATCTGAGAAGACAAAACTTTCAGAAAAAGTTGACACATACCTATCTTATGTTGTTGAAGAATGGATGAAAGAAAACTCTATTGCTATCGAAAGAGGCATTAAGGGTGAAATCGCAGAAGATTTTATCACTGGTTTAAAGAAACTTTTCGAAGACCATTATATAGATGTGCCTGATGAAAAGTATGACGTACTAGAAGACCAGTCTTCAAAAATTGCTGGACTAACTGAGCAATTAAACAAAGAGATTCAAAAGAATGCTGAACTATCTAAAAAAACTGGTGAGTATAAGAGAAACGACATTATAAATGAAGTTTCATCTGACCTTGCTGATTCACAAAAAGAAAAATTTAGCAAACTTTCTGAAGAAGTTGAATACTCTGATGAAGAAGAATTCAAATCAAAACTAAAGACCATTAAAGAGTCCTATTTTGGTGAGAAAAAATCTGAAACAGACATAGATGATGTTACAGCAGGCGACTCTCAAGAGCAACTCGCTCCTGAGTTAAATAAGGCAATGGCTGCTTATACCGCCGCTATTAGTAAAACCAAAGACATTAATTTGTCTAAGAAAATATAAGGGAGAAAGATATGTATTTATCTGAAACATACGAAAAAAAATGGCAGCCAGTCTTAGAGCATCCCGATTTACCTAAAATTGAGGATAGTTATAAGCGAGCTGTTACATCTGTAATCTTGGAAAACCAAGAACGTTCAATCAGAGAAGACAGAGCATTCCTTAGTGAGGCATCTCCAAGTGTAACTCCTACTAACGCAACCGGAGCCAGTATCGACAATTGGGACCCGATTTTAATTTCGTTAGTAAGAAGAGCAATGCCTAACTTGATTGCTTACGACATCTGTGGCGTACAACCAATGACTGGTCCGACCGGTTTAATCTTTGCTATGAGAGCGAGATTTGACAGTCAGACTGGTACAGAAGCCTTATTTGATGAAGCTGATACAGACTTTTCAGGAAGAAACAAAGAAGGTTCTTCAGTTGACGGTTTCTCTAGCACTGCTCACGCAGGAACAAACCCTAAATTGTTAAACGATAACCCTGCCGGTACTTACACAAAAGGTACTGCAATGACCACAGCAGCTGCTGAGGCATTAGGTGGGACTGCTGATAACAGATTTGCAGAAATGGCATTCTCAATCGAGAAGTCAACTGTGACTGCTAGAAGTAGAGCATTAAAGGCTGAGTATACAATGGAACTTGCTCAAGACCTTAAAGCAATTCACGGTTTAGACGCAGAAACAGAATTAGCAAACATTCTGTCTGCTGAAATTCTTGCAGAGATTAATAGAGAAGTTGTTAGAACTATTTACATCAACGCAGAAATTGGAGCATCTGACTCTAGTTCAACTGCAATTGGTTCAGTAAGTGCTATCAACACAACCACTGCTGGTATCTTTGACTTAGATACAGACTCAAACGGCAGATGGTCAGTTGAGAGATTTAAAGGTCTTATGTTCCAAGTTGAAAGAGAAGCTAACCAAATTGCTCAAAGAACCAGAAGAGGTAAAGGTAACATCTTAATCACAAGTTCTGATGTTGCATCTGCACTTCAAATGGCAGGAGTTTTAGACTATGCTCCAGCATTAAATAACAACCTACAAATAGACGACACTGGAAACACTTTCGCAGGTGTTTTAAATGGTAGATACAAAGTATACATTGACCCGTATTCTGCTAACTCAGCTAGTGACCACTATTTCGTAGTTGGTTATAAAGGTTCTTCACCATATGACAGTGGATTATTCTATTGCCCATATGTGCCATTACAAATGGTAAGAGCAGTTGGAGAGAACAATTTCCAACCAAAGATTGGTTTCAAAACTAGATACGGTTTACAAGCAAACCCATTTGCTGAAGCTGGTACTGGTGATGCAGCTGTAATCAACGGTTCAGGAAGTGCGAACTCTAACAGATATTACAGAAGAGTACAAGTTGCAAACTTAATGTAGTATTACTTACATCTCACGAAAGAAGGGTGTCCATTCTGGACGCCCTTTTTTTTGGCATAAATAGTAGTATGACAGTATCAGGATTATCAAGACAACCTACTCAACTAGACTATGCAAGTCCTACACAGTTTAAGTTTAGTATGATAAAACTACCAAAGGTAGAATACTTTTGCACAAAAGTAGAATTACCAGGTATATCATTAGGTGAGTCAACACAAGAAACAAGATTTAAAGATATACCTATACCAGGTGATAAACTAACGTATGAAGATTTAACTATGTCTTTTATGGTTGATGAAAATTTAGAAAACTACCGAGAAATACACGGTTGGTTAATTGGTTTAGGTTTTCCTACTAAACATTCTGAATATACTAACTTAGTTAGTTCAGGCACAGATAGATTTCCTATATCTACAGTTTCTAGTAGTGCAACAGACCCAGGTAGTGTATCTAAACACACAGTTGACCAAGGACCTATATTGTCAGATGCTACACTTACAATTTTAACAAGTAAAAATAATCCTGCCCTAGAAGTAAGATTTAAAGATTTATACCCTACTGCTCTATCAGGATTGTCTTACGACCAACAAGCATCAGATGTAACTTATCTAACGGCAGATGTTACATTTTCATATTTAATTTATGAATTTGCTACTGCTGGTTCACCAAGAACAACGGTAACTACGTCTTAAAAACTTGACAAACTTGAGGTTTTTTGTTATATTATTTTATGTTTAATTTACCTAAAAATAAAAAAATATATGTATCATTTTCTGGTGGTGCAGACAGCTCTTTATTATTGTACGAACTTTCAAAGCATCATAATGATAGAAAAGTTGTGCCATTGATATTTGACACTGGTCAAGAACCAGCATATAGAAAACAAGAAAAATGTAAAAAGATTTTAGATGTAATAACAAAAGAAAATAATTATAACTTTGAAGAAGTGCATTTGG
>VTLG01012042.1_pt1 | contig 10815 bp, 9 predicted proteins | sample 4694571 | NCBI WGS metagenome assembly VTLG01 (sample SAMN12604809, study PRJNA352737) | marine metagenome | biome: ENVO:00000447; feature: ENVO:00000209|ENVO:00000569|ENVO:01000036; material: ENVO:00002151; isolation source: viral sequences binned using virsorter ... | reverse complement strand
TTTGGATCTATACGTCCATTATATGAGACATGATCAAATCTATTTGGAGGAGGTGCAAAGTCACCAGCTTTATCAAGATCAGATGGACCAGGAACACCTTCAGGTTGAGGTGTACCTTCAGTTGGAGCTACTTCTCCAGTAGGTTGTTCTTGCTCTGGTACAGCTTCTACTTCTGCAGCTTGTTCTACAGGTGTTCTATAATCCTGTTCTGGTACATCTTCTCCTAGAAGTTCTATATGATCCTCTAAGCCTTCGATTTCAGTAGTTGTATCAGCTCCTGTAAAACCAGTCGGATCAAATTCTAATTCATCCATCAATTCGCCCCCTGAAGATATGGTTGTTTATTTTCAGGTTGGTCAAAGGTAGAAGTTCCAGTATAATTACCATTATCTTGTAGTGTGTTTACAACAAATAAGTTAGTAAAGAAGTTTGGGAATTGTAGAGCACCTGACACTCTTTGATTCACTGCATTCTCTCCACGTGGATCAGGTACTTTATTACCTTGAATATCCATTCCTGTCATTAAATCTACAGCTGCTGGTCTTTGACCTGCTGCACTTAATCCAGGGTGTCCGTTAGCTTTAAGTTGAGCATCGACAATACCCCACCAACCGCCAGTTTTTCTGGTATTTAAACCACGTGCTATACCTGTATAATACTGTATAACACCTTTATCCATCCATATACCTTTCTGCCCATACTTCTCAATATTTGACATTAAAGTGTTTAATTGTCTTTGGCCATACTCACCACCCATAGTTCCATTATGAATAATAGCACCATCAGTTTCTTGAATTTCTTTCTTAGCTTGGTTGATAGCATATGTTCTAACATTACCAGGTTTGTATTCTTTTTCAATACTCTGACCTGTTACAACATATTTACTATTCTCAGCATTCTGTTTGATCTCAGTAATAACACCTTCAGCACCTGGAATAGGCTGGTTATCAGCATCTAATGCTTCACCATTTTTACCATGTAATGCCCAATAATTAGCTAGTTCAGCTGAATGTCCATAAGAAATATATTGATTATATTTTCTAAGATAATCTGCTTTAGCATTTTTCATAGCCTCAACATAAGCAAAGCTTTTCTCTTTATTCTTGACACCCATTCCAGTGAATGTAGTATCTAAACTTGCTTTGATTAATTTCTCTGTATCAAACTTTTTAAGATCAGCAGCTTCCCACTTCTCGATTTTCTCCCAAAGACCTAACTCTTGTACAGCTGCAGGATTATAGCTTTCAGCTTGTTCTCTAGTTACTCTACCATTTTGGCTTGCCATCAAAGCTTCAAGTTTACCTTTGTCCTCTCTTTGATCTTGCATACTAACTGTTTCATATTTAGTAAGATCAGCAGGAACTGGTTGACCTAAAGCAGCATACTGTCTTTTTAGTTCATTGACTCTAGCTGTACTTAAAGGTCCATTTTGAATTACTTCTTTCTTCCAAGTATTAGTTAATTCAGTTGCTGCAGAATTTAAGAAATCACTTTCAGCATCTATTCCTTTTTTAATACCATCTTTAATTTTTAATCTTAAAGCTTCTGCTTTACTTGGCCATTGTTGTGCATATGTAGTACCAGGTTTAGCACCTAATTTATGAGCTAATGAATCTGGCATTGGCTGATTTAAAATATTTGCAGCATGTTCTGGGTTATGGTTTGCTATACCTTCGGAAACCAAAATACTTTCTACTTGACTCCATGCACCACTATTACCTAAAAGATTACCATTTTTATCTACAGTATTACCAGTTATTAATAATAAACGTTGTAAATCATAACCTGTCTTTTCAGATCTTTTCCATTCTAATTGAGCTTTACCTCTAGTATTAGCAGAAGAATCTATATTATAACGTTTTCTATACTTGCTTAAATTGTTATCTATAGCTTTTTGTACAGACTCATCAGTTTTAGATAACTCTAACATCTCATCTGAGTACTGATTAATACCTGCAGCTTCTTTTATATCATCTGATAACACTTGTACAGCAGCTTCCTTCATAGGAAGAGCTCCGTGATCACCATGAATCTCTTTTGGTGAAAAAGATATGCCGGATAATTCAATCAGTTTTTCGCTATTTTGCATAGCATGGTCAAGTTTGTCAGGAAAAGTTTCATTAAATACACGTAACTTTTCTTGAGCATAACCTACTTGCTCCCAAGGAGATAGTTTAGCTATACGATCAGCATCAGGATATGCACTTTCTTTACCAAGTTGAAGCATTTCTGCTTTAATTTCTTGATATGCAGTATCTTGAGCTTTAGCATCTTCAAAACCTTCAGCTAATTTGTTTAATTTTTTAGCTTGTTCTATCTCATAAATTGTTTTAGCATGACCTTCAAGTAGTTTAGCTTTATCTAATCTAGCTTTTCTAGCTTCAGCTACACCCCTTTTCTTTTTTTCTTCAATATCCCTCTTTCTCCAAGTTTTTAAATGATCGGAAAAAGGTTCTAATTTTCTTACAATATCCTGAGCTTGGCCTATATAATGTCTGTTGAGAGTCTCAGTATGTTGAGTTCTCATTCTTTGTTCTTGCTCAGAACTAAGACGTTCCGCTTGTTTTAAATCGGAAAAAACTTCTTGATATGTTGCCATGATTTATAACCCACTCCAATCTGTATTAAAAGGAACCGCTGACCCAGAAGTATAATTCCAATTTTGATTATAGGAAGGAATAGAGGAAGAATCAAAAGTTTTAGTACTTTTCTTTTTACTAATATCTTTAGCTTTAAAATCTCTAGCTGATTCAAATCCGCCTACAGCAGCACCAGCTAATCCTAGTATCATACCAGCTGCAGATGGTTTGGGGTCCATTTCTGGTCTCATAGGTTCTAAACCATGAACAGGTTGATATCGTATTTTCTCATATATTTCACGTGATTTATTATCTCTTGTTACAGCAGCAAGACGTTTTTGCTCTCCTGTTTGTTCAGCTGCCATCATCATTCCAGCAAGTTCTTTTGCTTTAAACTGACCAAGCTTCTTAGCACTTTTACCTGCTAACCTAGCTGCAGTAGCACCAGTTTGAGTTCCTGCATAATCATTCTCATGCATCTCAATAATTGCATTTTCAATTTTAAAATTACTCTGAGCAAATATCTGATCAAGCTGTTGATCATGTTGAGTCCATTGATCTATCATTGCTTGATAAACCTGATCTTGTTCTATATCTGCTACTTGTATATCTGTATCATGCTTAACTTCATCAAACATAATAGTTCTATTATGCTCTTCAACTTGTCTATTGTAGTTAAGAAGCTTTGCTCTATTACTACGGTCAACTGCTGCACTTGCTTGCTGATGACCTGAAATCGCCCCTAGGCCGCCTATCGCAGCTGAGGCTATTGATACTGGTTCGCACACGGCAAAATTCTATAAAGGTTAATTTGTTAGGACCATGTTCAAGTTCCCGTAAGAACTTAAATCCTAGAAACTTTAGAAGTTTTAGATGAGCGGTGTTCCGTTTATCTACAATGTTCCAAAGGAGTTCTTCTTTTCTACTTTCAATAAATCGTTTGGCTTCACGGGCAAAAGTCAGTGGGTATTCATGAATAGCATCTGTGCAGAGCATCCATATTTTACCTCCTTCTTGTACACCTGCCATACCAGCAGTCCTGCCGTTAGGCACTTCGAACCAAACTGTGTCTCCATTAAAAGCAGCTAGAGGAAGATAGAGAAGTGGATAATGACCGTGACCTTCAAACACTTCTCTATAATCATCTTTACGAAGATTAGAAGCTACATTAACAGCAGCTTCCATTGTAATTGGGTGAATGTATTTAGACACTGGCGTAATATCTAGGTGAAAAATCTCCTTCCCAATTCATAGAATGAAGTGTTGTTGGAGATGGATGATTAGATTTTATGTAAACATCTAAATTTGTATTTCTATCATACACAGGGATAGTATGTCTGTATTCAGGAGCAATTGCTGCTGCACTAGAATTAATATTATCCCATTCTAATGATTCAACTGTATAAGTATAATCATCTCTACCCTTACGTTTTAATGTAACATCTATAACACCTACAGAACCAAAGTCAAAGTTCATTCTATGTATAACTAAAGATCCTCTAGTTTCTGATCTAATTTTATTTCCTTCAGGTTTTGTTACATATATTTTAGGTAACTGTACTTGGAATTCATATTCATATCCTATGACTAAATCAGTAAGTACTTGTAATGAACTAATAGCTGCGGTTTGATTACCTTGACTAGTTAAATTAATAGCTGTACCTGCAAGAGCATTTGCCTCACTTGAAGCTAATTTAATAGTAGAAGAATCAATTACAATAACAAAGTATTCGGTATTATTTGTTAAACCCCCAATAGCTGTATCTGCAGTTTGATCTGTAAAAGTTGTAGGGCTTTTATAGACTACTGAATCCCCAGTTGTAATATTATGATTCAATAAAGTTATTGTTTCAGCACTTGTACTAACAGCAGAATGGGCAAATTCTTGATTTTCATATTTCCAATTACCAGGTAATTCTACCGCTGGATTAGCTGCTGATCCTGTTATTTTAGCTGCTGGTATATCATAACTTTTACCTGCTGAATTACCAGATTGTATACAGTATGCCGTCAACGTGTTTGAACTATAATAACCTGCACCTATATTAAATGTAGATATATCTGTGCTACCATTATAAGTTATACTTCCTGACGCAATAGTTTGCTTTGTATCAAGATGTATTCTAGAATCATTCTTTAATAACTCAGTATTATCATCTGGTAGATCAATTAATAAAGTATCATCTGATAATTTTACGTCAAATTTTTCTAGTGTAAATTTAGACTTATCAGAGTTTTGTAATATTGTATAATATACATCATCTAATATACAATGATATGTTAGATTATTTGGTAATGTCCATCTAAACCATGCTGATTGTGCTCTTTGATCTCCCTGTTGATACCATTTATATCCCCAAACTGTATTCGATGGAGTATGTAAAGTACTATCTACACCGAATAAAAGCAAGTCATTTTCAGTAGATCCTGTTACAAGAGTTGTATCATTAGGAAATAACCTACCAATAATTTTAGTTTGTTCGGCTACTTCAGGTTCAGCTCTATTAGACACATCTGCCATTTCATAGAACCTAGCATTTTTCGCAGTGCTATTTAAGAATCCTATAGATGTACCTAATGATATTGGGTTTGTATCAGCATTAAAAGCGTAAGAAGATAAGTATGTTACTTTAACAGTTTCAGGTGTAAATAAAGCTTCTTGGCCAGAACTAACTAAGAACTGTTCACTAGCACTTAATACAACTAAACCACCAGTAGCTTCAATTGCACTATGTAATCTAGTTGGGTATGTAGAGCTAGATTGTAAATCAATAGGATCTCCATTAGAGATAGCCATTGCTGTTTTAACCCAGAAATTATAGAATTGATTTACTCTAGATAGTATTACATTTTCTTCACTAAGTAATGTAATTCTATTTCTAAAGAACACCATATTTTGAATAGGATGTCCTACAAAAGAAGGTTCAGAATTAGTTACATCATCTCCAGCATCTCTCTCACCCCAATCTGGATACTCAAATTTAAAAGTTCCATTAGTATAATTTATAGTACCACCACCATTAATAGATTGTTGCCCAGGAAGTACTCTAGTGAGCTTCAGAGGCATTGTATCCTTATTTAAGGTAGTTGTTACCCCACGAGCACATACCTCTTCCCACACGCCCTCTCCGAAGCGTCTAGGGTGTATGAAACATTTTATATTACTAAGGGTTCCATTGTTTGTACCATGAGTGAATGTAAAAGTAGTGGAATTTGTAACTGAAATAGTTGCCCACTCATCTACCATGTCGTTTGACAATGATTGAAATATAATCTGATCACCTGAACTATACCCATGTGCAGAATCTGTAACTACTGTAACAGTTGTACTACTTAAACTTGCAGTACCTTTTTGTATAAGATCTGGGTTTAAATTTTCAACATTAAATTTAAGATAATAATCATCTACATCTTCATTACTATTAGCTACACGTACACAATAACCATGTCTGCAAGATGTAGGTAAATCATCTATAGTATTAGCTGAAGTAGTAATTATGGACATCAATGCTTTCTCAGGAGTAGTAACACCGAATGCAGTTTCACTCCAAAGATATAAACCACTTCCTACAATTTCACAGTGTATTCTATTAGCAGCTGAAGCGTTGGCTTGTACAGCATCGATAGTAGCTTTTAAATCTGATACTATTAAATTTGCAGATATATGTTCTTCGGCACTGGAAGATGTAGGTTTAGGACGTATTGCACCTCTATTCGCTCTACATTTGATTGGAGAAACTGCTGTTATTCTAACTGTTCCACTTAAACCTTTTTTATTAGTCCATGCAATAGTATCATCTTCTTCCCACCCTTCTCCACCAAATTGTAATTTAGCAAAACATTGATAGGAATCATTATATTGAGCGCCTGCACTACCTGTACCTACATTTGAAGGATCAACAACAGGTTGACATCTTGCATCTACTTCAAATCTTATTCTACTTTTACCAGTTGCATTCATATTTGGTGGTACTGTACCAAATTTATCTGTATTTATACTAGCATTAAATACTTCTCTAGCCATTCCTTCACATTTACCATTATTATCACTTCCAGTTAAATTAGAAGCTTTGGTAAGTGATTCTTCAGCTGCCATTGCAGTAGCTCTAGTAGTCTCATATAATGTATTATCATCAGGATCAAAGAAATCTAATGCGTACTGCCTTCCATATGCTAACGTGTCGATTTGTATATATGCTTCATATAATTGAGGATGTGATTTATCTATAGCATCTGTCAACATTGCAGTATCTTTACGTCTATTAACAAAAAAAGTTGTTTCATTAATAGTTAAAGCCTGTATATCAGAAGATTTCTCATTAGATAACGCACTATTATCTAAGTAAGTTGCTTTATTAGTACCAGGAATACTTGAGTAATCAACGGGTATTGGAGCACCGTCACTGCATCTCCATATGTTAACAACACCATCATTTGTAACTTGTCCAATATATTGCTCTGAATCTGTTGTATAAATGTTAAACCATTTTGTATGAGATCCTGTATTAACTGCATATGTTACAGTAGTTTCGTTACTATCGGTATCAGTATAAGTTATACTCTGTGTAGTTATATCTTTAACTAATTGGCTACCTGGACGTTTAACTAATTGATCTATAACATCAGGTACACCGTTTTTAATATCACTTAATTGTCCTGGTAATTTTTTCTCATCTGGTTGAGTGGACATTCCTAAGACATAAGTAGGAACTTTTTGTGTTACACTTGCCATTAGCGTCTTAACATATTATAAGGTTTGTAAGGTTGATAAGCAGATTCATCTGGCCAACCCATAAAGTTATGGTCACCTTGATGGCATTCATATTCTAAACAGGCTGCTCTTGCTTGCGATTCATATGTAGCTAACATCTTCTGTAGATTAGCATTAGATACTAATTGAACTGCAGCTCTTCCACATGCTTTGTATATAATATATCTTTGGAATGGTGCTGGTATATCTTCAAAATTCAATCTTCTTACTTTATTAACATAAAAGTAATCATCATCTGGATATTCAAATGTATGATTTACTCTATCATATAATTTCCATAGTCCATCAGAATCCTTTCTTCTAACAAAGTCACGTGTTCTATCCCACTCATCAGTATTATCTATTCTAATAACATCAGATTCAATTATAATTTTATTATCAGAACCTACAGGCTCTTTAATATGATATTCTATATTAAAAGCCCATCCTTCATTTTGTACGTCTTGATTGACTTCTTTCAGTATATTATAAATAAAAGATATTTCAGGGTTTTGAAAATCAATACCAGAAATGGGGGCTTGCCCGATGCTACCAAGAATCGCATTGACTGCGGATAGTTCGGTATCGATATCAACGGTTGTGGTAGTCATAGGTATAAATATTTGTGAATAAAAAAAAGGGAGGTACGGATACCCCCCTTTATAAATTAAGTATATTGTCCAGCAACTACAGCGCAGGTATCAGTTACACCTGATGATCCTACTGTTGCATATGCTAGTCTTAAGTTTTTAGTTGTGGAAGCAACTGCTGATGAGTTGCCTGATCCACTTGTATCAGATGGAGAGATACGTGTTTCAGTTCCTGCTCCGCAAGAACCGTATTCTCCAACTGCTGAAGGAGCTGCCATAGTATTTTATTAGTTAAGAAACTGTTCCTATGTTAGCAGGAGTCAAATGCTTCCTACCATACTCTAAAGGAGTAGGAGGATTCTTAGTGATTGATTTATCAACCTGTCCGATTCCGCTTAGGTTAGCACCGTTCCCTTTAACTCTAGTAATAGTTGTAGATGTTCCAGGATTAAGTGACATAATTAGCTACGTGCTGAGGTTAATTCAATTGCACCAGCAGGGTTAAGTGTACCTACACCCATTGCTAAACGTCCGACAAGTACATCTCCTTGGTATAAAACTGATACGTCTCCGCCGGTTACTTGGACTTGAGGGCCAATGGCTTCAACAATACCTGCAGCATCACGCTGATAGATTAATCCACAGTGAGTAGAGAAATCACCATTGTAGCTGTTGTTCTCACCAGACACAGAGTTAACTGTACCTGCAAGGAAAGGTAGGTTGTTAGAACGCTTGATTGATATACCAGCTATTTCTACTAGACCTTCACCAGAGTTTAGGTTACCTTGTGAGTTACCATAGTCTCTGTTTAAGATGTTAGAAGATACCTGAGATACAAGAGCATAGTACTGACGTGGATTAAGTACAGCTGTACGTCCAGTCTTAGGTAGGTTCTTCTCATCGAGAACAGCTGCTGCTTCGAAGAAAGCATCTACCAATGCTTGTGCATTATATTCTTTTGTTACTCCAAGTTCAATCTGAGTACCACCTGGTTCTGGTCCTGGTGATGCAGTGATAGGATGAGCTTCACGTGCTGCTAGAGCAATCGTTCTGAAGACTTTCTTATCATATGCCTCAGCCAAAGCATGACCGATCTTAGCGGAGATCTCTGATCTTAGTGAGTAATGTGCAAGTGTCTCATCGAGATCATATACGAAAGCACTAGAGATGAGGAGATCATCGCACTGGATGGTCTTCTCTGCTACTGGTGGATCGCCTGATCCGAGGATAGGTGTGCCTGGTTCATGATAGGCAGCTTGCATACGTCCCGTGAAGATGAACTGTAATGATTTACCGTTCTTTAGGGTACGTCTTTGCACGGTTTCACGTGCGATAGTTGCTGACTCATAAGCTTTAAATAGCTCTCCTGAGAACAGCTTCAAATAGGTTGCGTACTTGGTATCATATGCAACTGAGCCTGCGGTATTAGAGACCGCCTTATTCAGTGCACCAAGTACTGACTGCGTGGCGTTAGCCATTATATTAAAGAGTCTGTATAAGTTTACATACTCTCAACGTTGAGAAAATTTTTTCGAATTATTTGTTGTGGTCTATCCCACCGTCTAGACAGCTTAAGGGTATCCTCGTAAGGGCCGAAAGCCAAAGCGGGCGAGGGGAATCGAACCCCTGTATACTAGCTTGGAAGGCTGTAGTCATCCTTTGACGCCCGCAGGAAGGAGGTCTCCCTCCTATAAAAGATTGAAATTAATATTATACCTAAGCTTACTAGTGCTGGTTGTAGTAGATTGATGCGTCTGAGATGCATCGAATATCAATAATCTATTTGCAACACTATCAACTTTAGTATCATCTTTTAGTTTTGTATAACCATCACAAGTATTCAAAGAGAACACTGCACCTATATGATTGTAACTGTAATCGATATGTTTATTATGTTCATGAACAACACTTGTAGATGGAAAGGCATTAACTTTAATACGCAATAATGATTTAAACAATCCTAATTTTTTAAATCTAGGAATGAATTCATTATATAATGGTTGGAATAATTCACTGTAAGGAGTATCATTCCAGTAGACCATATGTATTAAATACCAAGACCAATAATCTTCCTGTTTAATTGCACCAGGTTGAGCATCTACATTAGTTATTACATTAAAAGTAAATTTGTTAGAACAAATAGTTTTCTGCAACCCTTTAAATATATCATTTGGAAGGAAGTCATCAATTACAGTTGGTTTCATTTAGGTAGATTAATTAGAACTTCTTATAAACCACATGTGAACCTGCTAATAGGTGAGTACCTGAAGCTGATCCAGTTATGTTAGCTGCTTGGAATACAATGTTACCCTTCGTAGCTGCTGTTGATAGAGCATTGAAGTGTACCTGTAACCATAGAGCAGAAGTGTCAGCACCTACATCAACACCGACTGTTTCACCAGCTCCGTCTGTTGAGTATGTACCTGTACTTTCTAGGCCAGCAGCTGATGGTGTAGCACCACTGGTTATTTCTGCTACTGATGCAATAGACTGTGTTGCAATAGTTGTAGCAACTGCAGTTGAACCATCAGACTGAGCTAGGTTTGCAATCCTGTAGCTTAGTTCATTAGTATTATCTGTATCATACCAGATAGTATAGATACCAATAATCCTTTCATAGCCACCAAGAGGGATACTTAGTTCAGATTGAGTAGCTAGTGTAGCAGATGATAGAGATGATCCATCATTAGCAACAAGCTTTGATTGATCGTAGAACGTGCCTGTGTTATAGGCAGTGGTTCCATAAGTTGTGTTTGAAGTAAATGCCATTTGATATTAGTAAGTTGACCTCACGTAGTTCCGCTACGTAAGACTTAATAGTTTTGTGTGGTTTCGCACGGTACTTCATTACGATGATAATTTACATGTAATGTTTCTACAAATATGAAAAAGATTA
>VTLG01010273.1_pt1 | contig 10816 bp, 11 predicted proteins | sample 4694571 | NCBI WGS metagenome assembly VTLG01 (sample SAMN12604809, study PRJNA352737) | marine metagenome | biome: ENVO:00000447; feature: ENVO:00000209|ENVO:00000569|ENVO:01000036; material: ENVO:00002151; isolation source: viral sequences binned using virsorter ... | reverse complement strand
CAGAATCTATTTGGACTGAAGCAGTACTAGATCTTATGGCAAGAGGTGGAAGAACAAGAGATGGATTTGAAGTTTATAGTGAAAAGGATAATCCTGGAGACAAGACTGATAAAATGTTTAAACATTTAGTTAAAGCAGTGTTGCCTTTCTCTTTACCACAACTGGTAAGACTCGATAAGTCATTAAGATCCGTAGATGTTTTAGAAAAAGGTAAGTTCGATAAGTACGGACAGACGTATGAATTCGGTCCAGAGTTTGCAGGAATGTTTGGCTTCAGAGGAATCAAAGTAAATCCAGATCGAACATTAAAATTTAAAGTAGCTGACTATCAAAAAGGAGTTAGAGATTCAGGTGCATTGTTTACGAGAAATACATTAAAGGGTGGACCTATTTCTCCAGCTGAGGTTGTAGATGCTTACATCAACCCCAACCGAGCCTTATTTGGAGTGAAGAAAAATTTAAAAGCAGACATGGATGCTGCTAGATTATTAAATATAAATGAAGGAGCTTTTTATGGTGCTCTCGGCAGGCTTTCTAATGTAGAGGTAGGTGCTATTGATCAAAACATTTTTAGACCCTATGAAATTTCAATGAATGTCAGAAGAGCGTTCGTAGAAAACGCAGAGAAGCTAGGGCTTCCCAATCCACTAGAGGGAGCATGGGGAGCTATTGGGAACATACAAAGTAATTTATCAAACCTTCCTCTAACTCTAGGAAACTTCCCTAATATTACTAATCCCATAGCTAGTAGAACGGAAACAGGTGAAGAAGTTGCGCCACCTTTATCATTAAACCTACCTAATGTAGAGGCTCAAACACTGGCAGCAATGGGACAGGGTAATCAATATTCTAACTTGACAACCCAACAAAAACTAGATTTACTATTCCCACAAGGTTAAAAAATTATGACTCCCAAAACGACAAGAGAACATATTATAAGTTTGCATGGTCATGTAACTGGCTTAAAAAAAGACATTGCAGCCATCAAAACCAATCATTTAAAGCATATGAACAGCGATATTAAAGGCTTGGGCGGCAAGATAGACAAAATCTATTGGGTATTATTAGCAACAGTGGGGGCTGTTGCCTTTCAACTAATTAATCTGTTAGTTAAAACTATTTAATGAAACTATCTAAAAATTTTAGCTTGGCTGAAATGTGTAAGTCACAAACAGCCACAAGGATGGGCCTTGATAACAACCCTAGTGAGGATGAGCAGGAGAACCTAAGATTGCTCTGTGAGAGGGTCCTACAGCCCATTAGAGACCACTTTAACCACACAGTCACCATTTCTAGCGGCTATCGCAACGAAATCCTGTCAAATAAGATAGGTAGTTCAAGCAAATCGCAACACTGCAAAGGAGAGGCGGCGGATTTTGAGATCTTTGGCACTCCCAACAATGAAGTCAGCGATTGGATCAAGGAAAACCTTATGTTTGATCAATTAATTCTCGAGTACTTTGAACCAGGCCAACCAAATTCGGGCTGGGTTCATGTGTCGTACGTAAAAGATATAAATTTAAACCGGAAAGAATACTTAATGGCTATAAAGAAGAATGGAAAAACAGAATATAAACCGATCCTCGGCCTTTCAACTGACCGATACGTAAAATAAGGAAAAATTTTAGACTAAGTTTTTTTTCATTGTCCTACATTTTGTAGGATTAAATCCACGCCTTTAGTTCTTAATAATTAAAATTTTTAAAATCTTTGTGATAAAATTTTTTGATGTTATTTATCAATGGTTTGGTTTTTATCAATCTTAAAGATTGATCATAATTTTGTTTGATATAGACAGATGTTTTAATAGAAAAATTGATACAAAGAATATCGTTTATCCATTCGCAAAATTTTTTACCAAAACCATTTTCATATTTCCATATCTTTGTATGAGGGGATATAAATTCACACTGAGGAAGCTCCCAGCTAGATTTATGTTTAGTTTTTAATAAAAAAATTCTCTTAAAGTTTACCCAGTTTTCTAAATAAGATTGACCATACTCTTTAGCTAGAAAAAAGCTGGACGAGAAAAATTTATCAACTGGATTTCTTACAACTGCTATTGAAGGAAGACCTTTAATATTTTCCCATTTATTATAGTGCGAGTAATGTGCATGTCCATTTTCTGTTTCATCGTGGCGTTCGCATAAATAATTATTGACATCTTCTTTTTTAAGAATTTCCCCAGTTAAATGATGTTCTATCCTGTATCCATTCTTCTTAAAATTTTCGGTTAAAAATCTTCCCGCAGTGCGAGGGATATGAATAAAGAAGAACCTTTCATGAGTTTTTGAATGATGAAAAATTGGCATCCCCCGTATATCCTACTAAATCCACGCCTTTAATTCCTCACCCATTATTTTAGTAGCTATATCAACCTTCTTTTTTAAAGCTTTAACTATTCTTTCATCCACCGTGTTTTCACACATAATATCAATATACGTCATTGGAAATTTTTGTCCAATTCTATCAATACGGGCTTCTGACTGTTGACGCTTTTCTAGGTCATATCCATTAGAATAATAAATCATGTTAGAAGCAGCAGTAAGTGTAATGCCGTATCCTCCTGTTTGAGTCGTCCCTATGAAAAAACGAACTTTCTCGTCTTCTTGAAATTTTCTAATATTTTCCTGTCTTTCACTTTGAGGTGTTAACCCAAAATAGTCCACACAACACCCTTCTCCAAATTCTTTAACAACGGCCTCAATAATCTTATGTATGTCCTTTTGCCAATGAGCCCAAATTACAACCTTCCCTTCAATTTCACCTAATAAATCTATAAGTTCAGAAATTCTATTATTAGCTATATCTCGTGTAATGCCATCATCAGCTGTAAAGTGCCCACACGTAATTTGTTGAAGTCTCATTAATTGAGTCAGAACAGTAGCAGTCGTCATCATTTTTCCATCCATCTGAGCAAGCGCTAAATGTTTCATTTGTTTGTAAACCTTTGTTTGATCAGGAGTTAATTGAACTATTCTTTTCATGAAAGTTTTAGCAGGTAGATCTAAACAATCATCCTTTAGAACTCTATATGAAAAAGGTTTTAGCTTATCGGACAGTTCAGCCAGATGTCTATACCCAACTATAATCTGAACAGATCTTCCTCCGAAGTTAGCTGTTTTCATTACAGCATATCTTGTTCTAAAAGAATAATAAGAACTGTGTCCCAGTAATTCTCGACTTAAAAAATCACATTGTTTGTATAGATCTAGGGGAGATTTAGTAACCGGGGAACCTGTAAGAATTCTTCTATACTTAGCAAAAGGAGCAAGCGAACAAATGTTTCTAGTTCTTTTTGCTTCTGGGTTTTTAATAGTAGTACTTTCATCGACTGCAAATAAAGTATTGTGGCATCTTAAAAAACGCGCAGCAAACTCTAGTCCTTTTTTAGTAGAGAAAGCTTCCACGTTCATAATTAAAACATGTAGATCGTGTCCTGGTTGAAATAAAGTATCCAGTTGGCGTTGTTGTTTCTGGGTAATCATAGCCTGCCATAGAACCGGGGAACAGGGAATATGGTCTACTAAATGAGCTGGAATCTCTTGTTCATACCAAGTTTTAACAACTCCTTTCGGTGCCACAATTAAGACACCATTAATTTTTCCATTATCATATAGCATCGCTATATTATCTATAAGGACCTTTGACTTACCCGTACCCATTTCCATGAAATAAGCAAAGTAAGATTTTTCCCACGACATTTCTAACGCTTTTAATTGATGAGCGTAAGGCTTCGTTTTAAATTTGTAATTCATAATTTTTAATTTTTCTTTCTTGACTTTATATATAGACCATCTTATATGTATTGTCAATGTCAGAAAGTATAAAAAATGAGAATATTGTATATGTACTTCAGGAACTTCCTGGAACTAAAGCAGGGACTCCAAAAATAAACATAATGAGTGCATCTAAATATGGAAAATTTAAATTTTTACTACCTGAATTTTCTCAAATAATATTTTCGCCAGGCCCCTTAATTTTTAAATTAAGGAGTCTATTGAAACCTTATACTACAAATGATTTTCTATTGCTAACAGGCGACCCCGCAATTATTGGAGTTGCATGTTCGATAGTGTCCGACATGACGGGTGGTAAATATAGTCTGTTAAAATGGGATAAACAAGACCGAATATATTATCCCATTAAAATAAACCTACACGAGAAAGGAGAAATCGATGAATAATATTGATTTTGAAAAAGACCAACGAGAAGATTTGGATTCAGTAAATGAAGCCAAGTCATTATCTGACCAGGTCGTAAAACTAAGAAACTTAGAAGACGATTTGGTTTTAAAAGAAAAAGAGTTCAAAGAACTCAAAAGAAAAGTAGAAGTGATGTCAGGGGATGTTATCCCTACCATGATGCAAGAAATGAATATTTCTACTTTAAAACTAGCTGATGGTTCATCAGTAGAAGTTAAACCGATTTACGGTGCTTCAATCTCTCCCACAAATAAAGAGGAAGCATTTAAATGGCTTCGAGATAACGGCCTAGGAGATCTTATTAAAAATGAGGTCACTGTTGCCTTTGGTCGTCACGAAGATAACAAGGCATCGCAGTATGCGGTCCTTGCGCAAGGTCAAGGGTACGAACCTGTTCAGAAACTAAAGGTCGAACCCATGACACTTAAAGCATTGGTCAGGGAGCGTATCGAGTCTGGACAGGATATGCCCTCTGATCTTTTTAACGTGTTCGCAGGCAACCGAACCAAACTAACGAGGAAACAATAAACATGAACCAAGTAACAGAGAAAAAGCCTGCACCACTTCCAGCAAATGTGTTTGAAGAAGATGCAGCAAAAGGTTTGGGCAATATAGGTCAACAAGACTTAGCTCTTCCTTTTTTAAAAATCCTTGGACAACTTTCACCGGAAGTTAATAAACGTGACGGTAAGTATGTCGAAGGTTCAGAGCCAGGAATGATATTCAATTCTGTCTCTGGAGATTTGTACGATGGTGTTAAAGGCATAGATGTAGTTCCATGCTTTTATAGACTAGAGTACATTGAATGGAGAGATCGAGGAGAAGGTCTAGGTGCACCAATTAACATCTATGACTCATCTTCAGATATCCTTTCCAAGACAACACCGGATGCAAATTACAAAGATAGATTACCTAATGGTAACTATGTTGAAAAAACTGCATCTCATTTTGTAATTGTCTTGGGTGAGAGTCCATCAACAGCTTTGATTTCTATGAAATCTACTCAATTAAAAATTAGTAGAAAATGGAACTCAATGATGTCTGGAACAAAGATGAAAGGCAAGAATGGATTATTTACGCCAGCATCTTTCAGCCACATTTATCGACTAAGAACCACTCAATTGTCTAATGATAAGGGCACATGGTTTGGTTGGGAAGTTAGTAAAGATGGCCCAGTAACTGATACCACTTTGTATAATCAAGCCAAAACATTTAGCGAAAGCATAGCCAAAGGTTCTGTTAGAGCTAAACACGGTGAAGATAAACCAAAGGAAAGCATTATCTAATTCCCTTTATGAGGGAATGCTAAGCTAGCAGTGTGGGCCTGGAGGGAGACTGAAGGGCCCACATAATCAGTTATGGATAAAAGATATATAAAATTTTTTGATGGTTATCGTGATGCTTATGGGTTAGCTGACTTTGAACACCAAGAAGCAAAAGTAGACCCAGAAAGCGGAAAGAAGAAACCAGTATACAGATGGAATTATGAACCTCTTACAGAAAAAGTTTATCAGTCTCATTTAGAAGGCAAAATTTCAATTGGTATACAACCCTGTAATGAAAATTCAGAAGCAAGACTTGGTGTCATCGATGTTGATCCAACGGATTATGACGACTTTAATAAAAAATTTTTTATAGACGTAATACAAGACTATAATTTACCTTTAATACCTATTGAATCTAAAAGTGGGGGACTCCATCTTTGCTTATTCATCGATAATTTTATGAGCGCAAAGGATATTGTATCTTTCCTAACTAACTTACTCCCCTTATTTAAACTAAAACCCAACAACGAGATATTTCCTAAACAAACAGAACTTACAAGAGACGAAGAAACTGGAAAATTAAAACCAGGACAATTTATTAATCTACCGTACTACGGAAGTAAAAGACGTGCTTTAAATGTAGATGGTACACCATTTGAAATAGATAAATTTTTACAAGTCGTGGAAGCTAATCTAGTTTCTAAAGATCAATTAAATACAATTACACAAGGGATAGACAAAAAAATATACGAAGGAGTCAACGAAGATTTTATAGATGGTCCTCCATGTCTAGCGGCGATTTCAAAAATATCTAACAAGGAGGGTTTCGATGGTAAAGACAGGTTTATGTACAACTATCATGTACTGGTTAAGATGAGGTATCCGGATGGCTGGGAACAAAAAGTAAAAAATGCTCCTGTAAAATATTTTAATGAGACCCATGGTAATGCCTGGACGGATCAAAAACTAAAATCTAAAATAAATTCTTGGGCAAAATCTGAAAAAGGTTATACGTGCACAGAAGATCCTCTATGGAGTTTTTGTAAAAAAGGTATTTGCGTTAAGAAAAAATTTGGAGTTCTGGCTGGATCAAAAGGGTCTTACCCTATCTTAACTAACTTAAGAAAAATAGAAATTTTCGAGGAACCTGAGTATGAATTCGATGTTACAAAACCAGACGGCATCGGTAAAGCAACAGTACACTGTAGATCAGTAGAGCATCTGAATGAACAAATAAAAAGACGAAACGCAATCTCAAAAGCAGCGGGCTTTTTACCGCCCCGTATTAAAGGGGAGGAAGAACAAAGGATAATGGATGCTTTATACGAGACTCAACAGTCAGTTCAACCACCTATTGGAACATCCCCTAAAGAAAAATTACATGATGTCTTACATACAAAAATACATGGACCAAAAGCAGCTAATGATGCAGCCTTTAAAAGTGGGGCTGTGCTTATTGAAGGAGACTATGCATTTTTTAAATTTGATAAATTTTATGACAGATTAAAATCAAAAGATTGGAAATATAAAGAAGAAAAAACAGGACGCATGATGCAGGCCATATATGATAGTTGCGACATACAATTCCTTGATCAAAAAAGATTTCCATCAAAAGAACAAGGTAGGTACCATGCTTCAGTAAAAAATGTAGTGCAGATAAACATAAAATCATTTGAAGAAGTTCCGATCTATCATAAAAAAATCCAACACAAAACGGAGATAATGTAATGATAAGAAATCAATTATCTTTCTGGGAAGATAAAAAACAAATTATTTTAGAACGAGAAAAAGTAGATCTGTCTACGTTAAAAACATTAAAAACGAGAAAAAACGCTTTTGATTTGTTACCCAAAAATACATATTTTATATACAAAACAGGTGGAATAAATCCTTTTAAGAAAGATCTGGGACCTATATTTCCATTTGTAAAAAGTTCTCGTGGAAATATATTGAAACAAGCTTCTTTAACAAACGGTAAAGATGCACCTTATCCCCATCTACATATTAAAGTAGGGAAGTTACATTGGAAATGTTTTATGCATAAAATAACTGGGTTGGCATTTTTGCAAAATGACGATTGGGAACGTAAATTTGTAATAGATCACCTCGACAACGATATAATGAATTACCTACCAATTAATTTAGAATGGGTTTCAATATCAGAAAATAATAAACGACGTGGCGGATGGAAACATGCTCAGTAGAAAAATATACGGGCCTCCGGGAACAGGGAAAACAACCAGGCTCATTAAATATGCAAAAACTTTTTATAAACTGGGAACACCATTAGATAAAATAGGATATTTTGCATTTACAACTAAAGCAGCCAACGAAGCTGTTAATAGAATGCTAGATGCATATAAATATCTCCAACGTAAAGACTTAAAACATTTTCGAACCCTACACTCACTAGCATTTAATAGATTGGGTATGAAAAAAAGTGAAGTTATGCAGGATGAACACTATGAAGATATAGGCAGAAGTCTTGGCATAGAGGTTACAGTTTATTCTGATGGGCAGGAAACTACAGGATTTGTAGATTCAGATAGTGAATACTTTAATTTAATAAATGCAGCAAGAATTAAGGGGATTTCGGTTGAAGAAGAATACAACACGGATATGTATTCCCCTACTTTAGACAAAGATCTTCTCAAAATTTTAAAAGATGAAGTCAAAAATTATAAAGACTCTTTTAAATTAAGGGACTTTACCGATATGATAGAAAAATTTAATGTGTCAGAATTGTGTCCAAAATATGACATCGTGTTTATTGATGAAGCACAGGATTTATCTCCAATACAGTGGAAAATGGTAGATATTATAAGGGAAAATTCCAAATATGTTATATTAGCTGGCGATGATGATCAAGCTATTTATGGGTGGGCAGGTGCAGATGTTAAAAAATTTCAAAATGAATCAGCCAAAAAAGACATAATTTTGCCATATTCTCACAGAGTTCCAAAGCAAGTTCAAAACATTGCTAACAAAATACTGGAAAGAATTCCAGATAGTAGAAGAATTAAGAAGAGCTGGAAAGCCAGAGACGAAGAAGGACGGGTCGATTATATTACTTCAATTGAAGACACGCCTTTATATGAGGGGGACTGGTTAATTCTTGCTAGAACAAATGATAGACTAAATAAGATTAAACCTCTCTTGCGAGAGATGGGAATTTATTTCCAATTTAAAAATAGAAAAAGTTATAAAGCTTCATTGTTTAGAAGCATTACAAACTACACAAGATGGGCTGATCGAAAGGCCCGGTTGTCTTTAACAGAAATAAAAGATATATTTGATTGTATTCCTTGTGATAATTTTGGAGTGAAGGAAGAAAGACTTTATGATTTAAAAGAATTTGGATTTAGTCATACAGAAAGATGGTTTGATGTATTTACTGTAGATCCAGAAGAGTGTTTGTATATTAGAGAGATGTTGCGCCATCAAGAAGACTTATCCAAAGATGCAAGAGTGAAATTATCCACCATTCATTCTGCCAAGGGGGGAGAAGCAACAAATGTTTTATTAATTTTAGATAATACTAAAACTATTAGAGAAGCCACAGAAAAAAGTTTTGAGAAAGCAGATGAAGAAAATAGAGTCTGGTATGTAGGGGTCACCCGAACATTACAAAATTTATATGTGATGGGTGCAAAAAAGGAGGCAAAAGGATATGACATCGAAAGTCTACAGTAAGCAGATCGGAGGAAACCATTACAGAAAATTTAAAATTCAACCAAGTAAATTTGTAATTGAGAATAAGTTGCTTTATCCAGAAGGATGCGTTATAAAATATATCATTCGACATCGTATGAAGAATGGAAAGGAAGACTTATTGAAAGCAAAACATTTTATAGACATGATTATTGAGAGGGACTATTCGTGAAAGAACCTTCTAGTATTCCTCACTATATGTTGTTGATAACTCTGCTCTGTCTGTATTGTTATTTTATGCTAGGAAATATATGAAGATACCAAAGTTTGAAGCTCAAACGGAATGGGTGAAACCAACAGAATTTCCAGATCTACGAGAGGTAGATGAAATTGCAATCGATTTAGAAACAAGAGATCCAGATCTAATTAAAAAAGGATCAGGTTCTATTATTGGTAATGGAGAAGTAATCGGTATCGCTGTTGCTACCAAACATTACAAAGGATACTTTCCTATCGCTCATGAAGGTGGTGGTAATATGGATAGAGTCAAAGTCCTTTACTGGCTCAAAGATATTTTAGAATCTTTTTCCACAAAAATTTTTCACAACGCTATGTATGATATCTGCTGGTTAAAAAAACTAGGATTTAAAATTAATGGTGACATTGTTTGTACAATGATTGCTGCAGCAGTGACAGATGAAAACAGATTTCGTTATGATCTTAATAGTTTATCGTGGCATTATCTAGGCTATGGTAAAAATGAAAGAGCATTAGCTGAAGCTGCTTCAGAGTGGGGTATAGATCCAAAAGCTGAAATGTACAAGCTGCCTGCTATGCATGTTGGATCTTATGCAGAACGAGACGCAGAAGTAACCTTTGGTCTATGGCAAGAAATGAAAAAAGAAATTATCAATCAGGACCTAGAGGACATATTTGATTTAGAAACTGAACTCTTCCCCTGTCTTGTTGACATGAGATTCAAGGGAGTAAGAGTTGATATCGAAAAAGCTCATGCAATGAAAAAAGATTTTAAAAAAGCAGAGAATGATTTACTTCACAAAATAAAACAAGAAACCAATATTGACACACAGATTTGGGCAGCAAGATCTGTAGCTAATGTATTTGATATGTTAAAGATAGAATACCCACGCACAGACAAAACTCAAGCTCCCAGCTTTACTAAAAATTTTTTACAAGAACATTCACATCCTGTCGTCAACTTGATTGCTAAGGCGAGAGAAATAAACAAAGCTCATACAACATTCATAGATTCTATTTTAAGATACGAACATAAAGGCAGAATTCATGCTGAAATAAATCAGCTTAGATCACAAACCGGGGGCACGGTGACTGGTAGGTTTTCCTACCAGAACCCGAATCTGCAGCAGATTCCTGCACGAAACAAAGACTTAGGACCTAAGATCCGAAGTTTATTTATTCCGGAGACAGGGCATAAGTGGGGCTGTTTTGATTATAATCAGCAGGAACCAAGACTAGTTGTGCACTATGCATCACTTTATAAATTACCTTCTGTCTATGATGTAGTAGATTCTTACAAAGAAGACAACACTTCTGACTTCCACCAAACAGTAGCCGACATGGCCGAGATACCTAGATCCCAAGCCAAAACTATTAACTTAGGATTATTTTATGGTATGGGTAAAGCTAAACTTCAAGCAGAATTAGGGGTCACTA
>VTLG01008559.1_pt1 | contig 10816 bp, 23 predicted proteins | sample 4694571 | NCBI WGS metagenome assembly VTLG01 (sample SAMN12604809, study PRJNA352737) | marine metagenome | biome: ENVO:00000447; feature: ENVO:00000209|ENVO:00000569|ENVO:01000036; material: ENVO:00002151; isolation source: viral sequences binned using virsorter ... | reverse complement strand
GCCTTAATTGGATATCCGTTGTCCCTGCACCATTGGTCAGCATACTTCTTGATCAGTTGCGATTCCTCGCGAGCACCACCCCAGTTGGGGTTGCCTGGCTCTCTTTTATTCTTTGGCTGTATCATTCTGTCGTTCACTTTCTGCAATTAGTTTATTAATATAGTACTCGTGGTACTTCACCTTAACATAATCTCTCTTTCTATACTCTTTCATATAAGCTCTCCACTTAGCTCGCTTCAATTTATTTTTCATTTATTTTTCTCATTTCCCACTTAACGATAATATCTGAGATCTCCTGAAAGGGATAGTTCCTGGCTACCATGTCATTACGATAAGCCTTCAGTTGATCGAGCAATTGACTACAATCCGCATCCATCGATCGTTGTTTACAGACACAGTAGTTCTCAATGTCTTCCATCATCTTCAAACTCCTTTAACAAAGCATTAGAGTCCACCTTCGCTCTCTCCTTTTCATCAAAGATCAATTCATTGTAATGATCTAATCGTTTTAGAAACTTATGTTTCCAGCTCCGTAATTCGTGGTCCGTGATCCGAAATTCCTGATAATATAGGTCAGGAGTACAGACCATTATGAGCCCTTGTCTAATAGTAGAGCCATAATATGCATCGTGAGCCATGGCATACGCTGCAATTTGCAAGTAATAATCATCTATCCATTCTTCCTTCTTAGGCCGATTAGCCTGTTTAAAATCTACAATAGTTTCAAGATCATTGTGTAAACATACCAGGTCAGTACTGCCAGCGTATAACCCAGGGTAATGTAACATAACTTCCGAACCATAGTATTCCGAAACAGGGAGTAAACCTTCTTCAATAATTTTCGTGGCCATGGGCTTCGCCTCGCATCCGATTGGCGTAAGATCATCGTAGCCAATTCCTTGGATATGAGACTCCAGGAATTTGTGCATACTAGTCCCTCGCTTTGAAGATAGATTCTTAATTTTTTCTGCTGTGTCATGACCTACTTTATTTTTCCAGGCCGTTAAATAACTCTGATTCTTTGTCTTTGCAAGGATAGTCGTAACGCTTGGAAGACGCACCCCAGCGAAGTCATAAAACCGGGTTCCGGTATCTACATCTGTGATCTGTTTTCCTGATATATAGTTGTATTTATTACTTTTTTTCACTCATCTTTCTTTCTATAATATTTTCAACTAAATCTCCATACTTCTTATTCAAACTGGTCTGGGTTACACTCTTTACAATGTCTTGTTTAAGTTTAGGAAGTTCTTTTACATTAAAAATTTTATTAAAATTTTTTCTATAGACATCCGTGGCGACTCTGGAGCGCCCATCCCATTTAGGTTTTTTTTGGGTCATACCAAGTATATTTTAAAGTTAGTTCTTCTCCTTCATCAATGTCTTCGATGACTACTAAATTCCACTTATCATAATAAGGTTTAATTCTAATTTGATTTTTTATGCAATTAGGAGTTTCAGAATGATTTATAAATCCTCCCAAAGGAGTTCTAATCAGTTCGCCTTCAATTCTATAATGAGAGAGTCCAAGTTCTGTTCCCGCAACCAATCGTCGGTTGGTGAATAATCCCTGGCCCGAGATCCCAGAATCCGCGACCGTGAGTCCTGATGGAAGAGGGTGATACTTTTTTAATTTATCAAGATCATGAAATTCTTTTATGTCTTTATCATTCATCATAGTACGACCACCAACATATATAAAGAAAGTAGAGTCATAAGGCTTAAAAAAGTAAAGATAACTATAAATGTATTGTTCATTAATCTACCTCTATTATTTCAATTCCTAATTTTCTTTGTTTAGGAGTCAAGACTCTATTAATCTTAGTGGATTTTTTAGTCCAGGTCGGTTTATTCTTACGATGAGATACAGTTTTAACATCATACTTTCGACATTTTCCTTCTTCATCTACCGCGACTAAATCAAAAGGACACTGTGGATCAACAGCCATCGCCACATGATAACCATCTTCTAATAATTGGATGATGACTTTATGTTCACCGACAGCGCCTTTAATAGACTTACTGCTCATCTTCTTCTTTCTTTAAGCTGTGATAAATATGAGTTTTAATATCTTTTTCTGTACTCACAATAGTTAACATATCCACACCGCTATAAACTTTAGCATAAGCGTTATGACTTGCTGCAATGGTAGCGCCTGAACTCAGCATCGCGAACTCAGTGCAAGAACTTGTAAGTGTTACGATTACCGCGAGCATTATCATCGTTCTCCATCGGGGGTTCGTAGACATAAAATTCTCCTTCCGAGTCACATTCCCAACATTGGTGGATGTGATCTTTTTGATCTATGTGGACAACTTTAACATATCCGTTGCCATTACACACGTCGCAAATTGCTTTGTGTACTCTATATTTTTTTAATCTTGCCATTTAACTTCTTCGCTTTCTCATTCGTTAGTGCTTCAATGGTTTTACTTATTGATAATTTAGCGTCCGGTAATAAAACTTTGGACAAACTAATTAATGTCTTGTATGTTTCATGTGTTAGTGAAACGTTTCGATATTTTGTGATATCAGTCATGTGTTCCTTTCATTTGAACTATTATATAGGATTTTTTTAAAAGATTGTCAATGATAAAATTTACTTTAACGCTATGGGTGTGTTCTTTTTTAAGTGCTCCCAGTGTTTGTATGCCTCCGGTACAGAGCCCTCAATTATATAATAGTTGGTATGAATGTTCTCGTGCTGCACACCAAAAATCCATAAAGATTTATTCTGATATCGGATACAAGTTAGTTAATGAAGCTAGACTGGCTACGCGGTACATGTGTACTGCAGAGGATATTATTTGACAATAGGGTAGAAAGATGGTAGGAGAAATCTTCTCACCACAATTAGCCTATTCTAATTCCCTTTTAGAATAGGTTTATTCACAAATAAAACCTTGAACTGTACCTCTCCCATCATTTAAATAGAATCCATTTCTTATGGAATTTTCAAATTCTCTATAGGTAGCTATAGCTTCTCGATGGTCATCCGCGAACATTAAACATTCGTGAACGTCCATAGGTCTACTGAGGTCGTATCTTTCTTGGAGGAGTGTTCCGTCGAAAAGCAAAATCAATATCACGAGTGTCTTCACCATGTATTTTTGTTCCCCATTTAATAATTTTATCAAAATTTCTAGCCTTAATACTTATATTAGGACCAAATCTTCGCCACGAAGACTTAACAAGATTTAGTTCTAAAAGCAAGCTAGCCCACTGTTTTTGAGATATGTTAGATACTTTTAAATGTACTTCTTTCATACTGTATATATAGGTTAATATAGGACTTTTGTCAAGTGCCAGTTCTAGGTAAATAGAGGCCCATTCTTTTTTCGTGTTTATTGCGATTCTTTTTATGGCGTCCTGGTCTCTTCTTTAGAGTTCTTTTGTGGTATGTATTAACTCCCCACTTTGGGACTTTTGACATCTGTATTTTCTTCTGGAAGTTTAGTTATTGCGGGTAAATATCTTATGGACCCATTAATGTATTGTTTACAATCCGATCCACAATTCATGCATCTATAAATTTCAGGACTTAAAGATACAAACATAGTTTCATAACTACAAGTAGGACATACTCCACCTGTTACTTGTGCTGCTACATCAAGAGCTTTGCCAAAAGGACCGTGTCCGAACATGTTTATCTTTTCTCCTATACTTAGTTTTATCTTTTATCACTTTGGGTGTAAAGAACTTTAAAGCTTTAGCAATTAGGTTCCTTTTCTTAATAGCCCGAATTGCCACCTTCTCCTCTGGATGTAGCAGATGCGTCATAATTGTCTGAATCATAGCCGTGTTTTAATACCTCTATGATTCGTATACGTCCTTGAGTTTCTCCCTTTTCTTCTATGTATTCTACTCTTGCCTTCACGTTTGGACCGCATTTAAATTGAACGCGCTCGGGTTGGATGGTCCTCTCCGCGATACGCTTTGAGCGAAGGCAATCGGCCATCGATTTTTGGTATGTGTGTTCTACTAATTTACCGTCCATAAATAAACATAGTGCGACGCACATTATTACTTCTTCCATTAGTGAGTACCTCCGTTTCCGTTACCAAATTCTCTTTGTTTATCTTTTAGTTTTTCAACATCAGACTGTAGCTTCTCAACGGCTTTACTTAAAGCTGAAATATTAACCTCATTATGTAACATTGAGTCGACACGTATTTGAAGTTTGTCAGTTTGTTTATATAATTCTTCGATCAACATAAATTGTTCTGAATCAGCGGGGTAAGGATCCGAGCAAACCCCGAGGCCATTTTATTCTGAACTCTGTGTTTTCTACGAGATCCTTCTCCATAATTTGTAGTTTAGTTGCGTGTTTATTTAATTTCTCTTGAATAGAAAAGAAAGCCCAGGTCCCGATCGCGACCATCGCGATGAGGCTGGCTACCGTTTTCATCGGCATCTGAACTTTAGCTTCTTCTGAAATTGTTAAAGGTTGTTTAGTCATTGTGTTTTGTACTTCCCCAAATAATCTTATACTTTAATTTTCCTCCGTCGTCACCTGTTGTGTGATCTGTAGGTTCAGTTATTTCTATTGAATGTCTAGCTCCATTTTCACATCCAACTAAAAGAAGAAGAAGTAATGCTAGGCCAATTATCAAAGCCTGTACGCCCTTTTCAGTCGTTCGTTTTCTTTTTCTTGCGTTTTTTCTTCTTCTTAAAAGTTTTAAAGTCCTGTACTTCATTTTCAATCCCCGATACTTTTTCTTTAATAAGCACCATATCTTGGGAGAGGGAGAAGGTGCGTGAAAGCGTCCATCCGCCGAGAGCAATGAGAATAGCAAGTAGTGCGGTGATGATTTTGTCATTCATCTTAAGTGCAATTCTCTTTACTTAAGTCTACTGGTATTTCTTTTGTAAACCAAATCCAAGATGATAGTTTAGTCCCCTCTTGTGTGTAAGTACATCTAGGTCCTACTGCAACACAAGAAGTAAATGCAAGTAGTGATAGTATTAATATTAATTTTTTTATTGGCATGATTCACATTCTCCCGTGTCATCTATTACAAGACCTTCAGGTTCTCTTTCAGGTTCTCTACAATCGCAGTTAGTACATTCTTCCTCACTACCTGCTTGTGTGCAGTGACACATTTTATTACATTTTTTACACCATCGTTCAGTCATTTTTTTTCTCAATATTATAGAAGTACCTATCGGTATCTTCTGTTTTCCATTTACCTGTGTCTTCTACATTCCATTCAGAAGTTTGAACCTTCCAATCAGGAACTTCGTCTTTCACAGTAAACGAAGGTATATCCCAAAGGATACGATTGTTAGGTTGTGCTGCATAATTTCCATCCTCTAGAGCGAGAATGTGGGCGCACTTATGTTCATGCGGTATTTCAGAATGATCTGTATCTACTATATTACTCTCTGGATGTGCCCAGTCAACTGTAAAAAGATATGCACCCGGGTGGGTTTTCTTGTCTTTTCCAAAAAACTTTCCCGATTGTCCGTCTAGGATATCAAAAGAAGTAACGCTAGGATAGTAACTGAAACAATTCCATAGAACCAGTTCATCAAGCCTATATCTAGGAACTTCCTTTGCATTAAATCCTCTTTGAATAAACGCAGAGATTGGTAGCCGATAGAATACCGCACCGTTCTCCATAATTGCATGAAAGAGTATAGGGCGCCCTGTAATCGATGCCAGGCCAAATATAATGCAGTCTTCAACTTCTCCATGGTGACTTTTAAGATCATAAAGATACTCTCTCCTGATCTGTGCGTAGGTCACAGGAATGTTTGCATTTAGATAAGCCATAACTCATACAATCCTTACAGTGCTGCGATTATCAAAATTACAACTACAACACCTGCACCGATCACCATTTTTCTGTGATCTCTCCACATGTGTTCAATTGCTTCTCTTATCATTTCCATAATTATCTCCTTGTTTATTTTATTGTACCCCAATTAGGGCCTGATTCATAGTCTACTTTATTAGGAACTTCAAGATTTACAGCGTCTTCCATAATATTTTTTATTAGTTCTGCTTGCGATTTATCCTTGACAGATATATCTAATTCATCGTGTACTTGTATGTGTGGTATAATACCTTCCTTATGTAATTCAATCATTGCTTTTTTTGTCATATCTGCTGCACTACCTTGGATTAATTTATTTAATGCTTTGTATGTGTAAGCGCGTTTAATCCCTGGTCCGTGTTCCCTAAGTGCTGCATCATGAGGTAATGCTTTATGAATCCCGAATTGATTTGGTTCCCATAGATGGAAACGACAAAGACGACCTAGAAGAGTTCTGACTTTTCCGGAATCCTCTGCACGACGCATCACATTATCCATGAGTTGTTTTACAAATGGAACTTTAGAATGATATCGTCTGAATAATCCTTCGGCTTTTTCTTTAGAGACTCCTAGTTCAGCTTGTAATTTATTTTTTCCCATACCGTAGAACAGACCAAGGTTTATAGTCTTGGCCTGCGATCTAGGTATCTCTGCCATGTCTGCCACGATGTCATGAAAATCGGCGTTTCCTTTCTGGTACGCTTCTAAGACTTCGTCCACTCCATAGAGATTCTGTAAAACTGCATAATGCACTACCAGCCTAGGCTCTTGCTGAGAATAGTCAAAACAACCCCATCTATGGCCTTCCTCAGGTATAAATAAGGCCCTGATCCGTGGGCCGAGGTCTTTGTTTCTTGCCGGTATTTGCTGGAGGTTCGGGTTAGAATAACTAAATCTTCCAGTTACTGTGCCTCCGTTGTCTCCTCTTAATTGATTAATTTCTGCGTGTATTCTTCCCTTGTGAGAATGTTTTATTATGGTATCAATAAAAGTGGTATGGGCCTTGTTTATTTCACGAGCCCGGGCTATTTGTTTCACCAGAGGGTGGGGGTGATTCTGTAAAAAGTTTTTAGTAAAGGAAGGAGCAGATGTTTTCGCGGTTCGGTCGTAGTCTAAGTTCAGTTTATCAAAAACTTGTGCAATGGATCTTGCTGCCCATATTTGGGTATCTATTCCTGTTTCTTTTTTTACTTGTTGTAATGATTGTTTTTCTTGTTCAAGTAATGTGGTTTTCAATCTATGCGCTGCTTCCACATCCACGCGAACACCTTTAAATTTCATATCAACGAGGCACGGAAACAACTCTGTTTCCATATCCATAATTGAATTTATGTCTTGAAGATTAATTTCTTTTTTAAGTTCTTGCCAAAGGTCTAAAGTTATCTCAGCATCTTTTTCTGCATATGCGCCCACATAAATGGCAGGTAGTTTATACATTTCTGCCTTGGCGTCAACACCCCAATCTTTTGCAGCAGCATATAAATCTGTTTCATTTTTTCCTTTTCCCGTGTATCGTTTACTACAGTTGTTTAAGTCATAACGCATTTGATTTTCATCAACCAAAGCCGAAGCTATCATTGTGTCGACTATTTTACCGTTAATACTTAAACCTAGGGCCCTAATCCAACAAACGTCATACATGGCGTTGTGAAAGATTTTTGTTGCTGCTGTATTTAATACAGCTTGAAACCATTTCAAGACTTTTTTACGATCCATGTTGCCTCCACCTTCGTGAGCAATTGGATAATAACCACACCAATCTTTAACAGCTACAGCTATTCCTACAATTTTTCCTACTCCTACAACAGAACCAGAGCCTCTGTTTATATTTAGATTAGGATCTTTAGTTTCTAAGTCAATTGAAATTTCATCATACTTTGATAGATCTGGAAATTCCTCTGGTGGTAACCACTCTGTTTGTGGTTTAAAAAGTGGTTGTTGAATCATTTATTTTTCTTCCATTTATTATAACCTTTTAGCCATTCTCTGGATTTTCGTTCTTCTGTTTGTCTTTTTGCTTCTTGATATGATTCCTCTAATTCTTTCTTTTCTTTTTCAGCTTCTTCTAAAAAATCTTTTTTGTCTGAATAGTCTCGTTCAATAATCATTTCTATAAAGTGAATTGCTTTTTCTAAATCTTGTCTTTTTCCTTTCAATCTATGTCTCAAGATATATTTTATAACGCATCCTTCTGGGTATAGCAACTCATTTTCGATTACGAATTTACTTGGCTGAATTTTAAATTTCTGATAGTGTGTTCCACCGATTTGTTTGTCGTATGGCTTCATATGATAAATCCTTTGTTATATTGTTTGGGTTCTATAATATGTAAGTTTTCTTTTGTTCGTGTTGCACCAACATAAAATAATCTATTTTCATCATCTGGATTTTTTTCATAAGTGTCCAATGTTGTTTTAGTAAGATCAGTAAGAAGAACTACGTTTTGTGATTCACCACCTTTAGCTGCATGAATAGTAGAGAGTTCTATTCTTGGTTTTTTATTTAACTGTTCCCCGTTAGCTCGCATCTTTCTTAAATATTCTATTCGTCGTGATCCTGCGTCATCAAAGGCCTCAAACCAAACTTTTTTAGTTTTTAATCCAAAGTCTTTAGTTATTTGATCAATACCATAAAATGATCCTTTGGTCATTCCATGCATCAAAGTCTTATCTCTATGATTAGGAGACATATATCCATAAATTTTTTCTATTTGTTTATAAGATAATAACTGTCCTTGACGTAAATGTTCCCAGTCTGTGGCAGCTTCTTGAATATCTTTCTCATAACTACGTTTATGTCTAGTTTCATAATATAAACCTTTACGATATAAAGTATCTTCTACTTCTTTTAACATATGTTTAGTTCTAGCTAATATTAACCATTCACCAGAAGACATATCTACTGAATCAACATCAAAATGTCGTTGTAAACTTCCTTCATTAATTTTAGGTTGCCAGGTCTTATCTATTCTATGTTTAATTCTATTTATAATTCCCATTGCTAATTGATGGACTTTAATAGGTATTCTATGTGATTGTATTAAAGGAAGATTTATCATTTGATCTTGTAAAGCTATAAAAGAATCTACATCAGCTCCAGCCCATTTAAAAATAGCCTGATCATCATCACCTGCAATAAAAGTATCTTCAGTTTTATTCCAAATAGTTTTTGTCATATCCCATTGCATTAAAGACAAATCTTGGGCCTCATCAATAAAGATGACATCAAATTTAGGAGATAAGTCTGACTTAATAAAGTTTATAATCATGTCATTGAAGTCAATTAAGTTATATTCTTTTTTATATCTTTTTAATTCGTTATGAATAATATGTAGTTTGTCTAGTTCTAAGTCCTGTGTGTGTTCTCTTTTATTATACTGTTGTTCGGGTGTAATATTTCTGAGTTGTGCCAGTTGTATAATTTGTAAATACTCACTATCCGAAGTAAATATACCATGATCTTCCTGATGTTCTGCATAAGAAACGGGAAATCCTAGCTTTTTTCCAAGATCTTTATAGTGTCGGGATTGCATAACTTGATCTTTTTTAATACCAAGTTTTCTAAAAGCTAGTGAGTGTAAGGTTCTAAAGTATGGGAGATCGTCTTCTGTTAAATTAAATTTTTTAATGGCTTCGTCTCTGGCATGGTATGCCGCTTTTTGTGTGAAAGCAAAGTAACCAATTCTGTCGGGATCAGTTTCTTTTAAATAATCATCTACTTTATTTAATAATGTAGTTGTCTTTCCTGTGCCTGGTGGTCCTAATACAATTGTTTTCAAAACACATCCTTCGGTTTTAATTCTTTTTGAACATAATCTTCTTTTTTCTTATCAAATTCTTTTACTGTAAAAACAGAAATTCTTTCTTTTCCTACTCTTTTTTTATCGTCACAATTACAATGATCTTTTAACATTTGCGCTGTGCGTTGATAATTTATTTCCCATCTTTGTCTCACTAAAAATTTGCTGTAAAACATACTAAAAACAAAATGATGATATCCTCCATTAGTCCACACTCCTCCTTTCTTAAGGTCTGTAACATCAGAACCTATGTGTCTATTTAAACAAAATTCTTCTAAATGATTTGTTAATTGTTCTCCTGTTGTTACACCTTCGGGTGCTTCCACAGGTTCGTGGTTCTTCATTAGTGGATTTATTATCATGTCCCAGTCTTTAGGTTTAACGGTTGGTGGTTTAAAATCTAATTGTTCCATACATGCTTCCTGGAATAAACTTTGTTGTTTTAAAAACTTAACATTTTCTAGATGTAGTCGTTCACCATCTACATTCAGATAGTAATATGGTTTTTCTAATTTAATTTTTTGTAAGTCAGTTAGTGCAGGAAATACTATTTCTTCTCCGATTCCAAACTTTCTTTCTCTACATAATTTTTTATCACATAGATTGCACATGGGAGTATCATTACATTTGTATCCCCAATCTTTTTTATCGTGTTGTCTTTTAATTATATCTACTTCTGATTCACTTAATGGACTTGTAGATGCTGCAATGTTAAACATTGTAATTCTACTTTTCCATTCCGCTGGCCATTTCTTTTTGGCGTAAACACCGTAATGAAATAAGGCGTTATTTCTTCCGCCTTCTGGTATTTTATTCATAGCCATTAGTTCTATGCATGGTGGTGCATCTGAATATTCTGATTTAGGTCTTTCTATTTTAATTTTTGTAATATCTGGTTGTACATTACGTTGGTACAATCCATAAAAGCCATCTAGGCTAGCAGCATCTCCATTTTCCAGAAAGGCATATCTTGTTGTGTCATCACCATTAAAGTATGGTAAGTTAAGAAAATTTCCTGTATCATCTTGCGATTTTAATTGAATTTGTTTTGGAAAGACTTCTGATCCACCATATCCGAGTAGTGTTTTTATTTCCGTTAGTTTGTCTCTCATTCTTTCTGCTGATACCGACTCTGTGGTAAACAGAAAGACGTGTGCTCCACCACTTTTTGATCTACACACCACCAAGGGTAGATTA
>VTLG01015505.1_pt1 | contig 10817 bp, 12 predicted proteins | sample 4694571 | NCBI WGS metagenome assembly VTLG01 (sample SAMN12604809, study PRJNA352737) | marine metagenome | biome: ENVO:00000447; feature: ENVO:00000209|ENVO:00000569|ENVO:01000036; material: ENVO:00002151; isolation source: viral sequences binned using virsorter ... | reverse complement strand
TGAAGTTAACATCCTTAATGCTAAACTTCTATATACCAACAAACTTTTCAAAGAGTTTGTATTGAGTAACGACCAAAAGTTGAAAATTGTTGAGACTTTTGATAGAGCTCAAACAACTCGTGAAATCAAGTTGGTTTACTCTACACTTGCTGAGTCTTATAAAGACAATGGTGGTGAGAGAAAAGAAGTTGTTAAGGAATCGTATGCTAGTAAGAAATCTGGTGGAACTGCACCAAAGACTAAAATCATTACTGAGGAAAGTCAAGTTGCAGATCGTTTCAGAAAGCTTGCTGGTCTTAAATCTTAAACCGCTTAATTTTGGAGAACGATAATGAGCGAATATATAAATGAATCTCTACTTGATGCTTCACCTATAAAGAAGCAAAAAGAAGAGTCCGCAAAACTCGTTGCAAAGTGGGACAAGTCTGGACTTTTAGAGGGAATGGATAATGATTGGCAGAAATCTGGTATGGCTGTATTGCTTGAAAACCAGGCTCGTCAATTAATTTCTGAGAACTCTAAAACTTCACCTAACGCCGGTGCTGGTGTTGGTGACGAAGAATGGTCTGGAGTTGCCCTTCCACTTGTAAGAAGAGTATTTGGTAACATTGTTGCGCAGGAATTAGTTTCTGTACAACCAATGAATTTACCTTCCGGCCTAGTGTTCTTTCTTGATTTCAAGTATGGAACAACTGCTGGTAAATTTACATCTGGAGATGACATTCTAGGTAAACAAGGACCTAATTCACCATCTGGTTCAGGAGCTCCTTTTGGAGAAGGTGGGTTGTATGGTGTAGGTCGTTATGGGTATTCCATTAGTCAGTCTACTGTAACTGTTGCTAGTTCTGCTGGTACACATGCTAGCTTTAAAGACATTGACTTTGATAGTGAAGTTTCTGCTTCTATTAACTCAGCCGACAAGATATTTAAAATAACCTTTGCTAAGTCAAACTTTGCTAATGGTGATTTTGCTGCAGTTCGTTCTTGGGATTATACAGACGCAGGTACTGGTGCACTAAAAGCACATGTATTACCACAATTCACAAAAGTGGAAGGTGCTAATGTTTCACTAATTGTGACTGCTTCAAGTGCTGCTAATGCTTCTGGATCTTACACTATTGATTTTGTCAAGCAAACCACCGCTGGTGATAGAGGTGATTTTGAAGACAGAATTGGTAACGCTAATGTAGACCAGTTAAACATACCTGAAGTAAATCTCGAAATGAGGTCTTTACCAATCGTTGCTAAGACTCGTAAGTTAAAAGCTGTTTGGTCACCTGAGCTTGCTCAAGACTTAAACGCTTATCACTCTGTTGATGCAGAAGCTGAATTAACTTCTATGTTAAGTGATTACATCTCAATGGAAATTGATTTGGAAATCCTTGATATGTTGATTTCAGATGCTGTAACAGAAGATTACTGGTCAGCAAAAGCTGGTGAGGATTTTGATGCAGGTACTAACTCATTCTCAACGAATACATTCTATGGAACTCGTTTTGAATGGTATCAAACTCTTGTATCCAAGATTCAAAAAGTATCAAACGAAATTCATCGTTTGACACTTCGTGGTGGTGCTAACTTTGTAGTTGTTGCTCCAAAGGTCGCTACCATTCTTGAATCACTACCTGGATATGTAAGTCAGCCAGGTGATGGTGGAAACGAACAATTCAGCATGGGTATCTCTAAGATAGGTCAAGCTGCTGGTCGTTACACAGTCTATAAGAACCCTTATATGACTGAGAACTCCATCCTTGTTGGATTCAGAGGAAGTAACTTCTTAGAAACTGGTGCTGTATATAGTCCTTATGTACCGTTAATCACAACTCCATTGGTATACGATCCTAGTGATTTTACACCAAGAAAAGGTGTGATGACGAGATACGCTAAGAAGATGATCCGTCCAGAGTTCTATGGTTTGATTCATTGTAAATCACTTGATTTAGTTTAATCTAATCATAATTCTGATACATAATAAAAGGGGGGAACTTAGTTTCCCCCTTTTGTTTTTTAAAAGGTTATATTTATAGGTAGGAGAATTACATTATGCCAAAATTACAATATGCCTATGAAGATCCATCAGGTGATTTTGTTGAGGGACAAACACCGTATGGAACTTATGATTCGGATTCCACATTTCAAACTGATATTCAATCAGTAACTAAGTGGTGTGCTAAAAGACTTGGGTTTCCTATATTACAATTAGAAATACCAAGTGGTTCTATATATGCTTGTTTTGAAGAATCTGTTAATGAATACTCCCAACACATTAACAATTATAATATTAAAAATTGGATGTGGGAACAATATGGTGAAAAGAGTAGAATATCAGGTTCTTTAAGCACAGGATCAGCAGATCCTGTCACACCATCTCTTGGTCCTTCTATAACACTATCGGATAAGTATGGACAAGTCGTTGGGTTAAACGAAAACTATGATTTAAAAAAAGGATTTATCACTTTATCTGGTTCAAAACAAGACTATGATTTACAGACTTTATGGGCTAATGTTAGTGAAAGTCATAAAAGAATAGAAGTTCATAGGGTATTTAATCATATGCCGGCATCTGTGTCAAGATTTTATGATCCTTATGCTGGTACATTTGACCAAAGACAATTGTTAGATGCTTTTGGTTTTGGAAATGTGTCTCCTGCAATATCGTTTATATTAAAACCAATCTCATATGATTTGGCTAGAGCAAATGCTATTGAAACATCAGATTTAGTTCGTAAGAGTGCTTACTCTTTTGAATTACACAACAATAATTTAAGAATATTTCCAGAACCGACTACTAATGACGCTGGAGAAAAAATTTGGTTTGAGTATTATGTTAAAGATGATATTAGAAATACAAACAATGTTAGTGCTTCTTTACAAGGTGGCGTATCAGATCCTTCTAATGTACCATATAAGTTTATTACCTATAGCTCCATCAATCAACCTGGTCGTCAATGGATTAGAAAATATACTTATGCTCTTGCAAAAGAGTTACTAGGTATTATAAGAAGTAAGTACAGCTCTATGCCGATACCTGATGGTGAAGTTACATTAGATGGTGAGGCTTTAAAAACTGAGGGTAGAGAAGAAAAACAACAATTATTAGAAGAATTAAAAGAATTTTTAGAATCGGTAAGTTTAACTGAAAAGTTAAAAGCTGAGGCTGAAGAAGCAAATGCTCAACAAGAGGTGTTAGCAAAAGCTCCTTTACCAATATTTATAGGATAACTTAATGTCTGCTACTCGACCATTTTTTATTTCTCAAAAAGAAATTAATTTAGTTGACCACATGAATGAGGAGTTAATTGATGAGATTGTTGGACAATCAGTTGATATTTATAAAATATCACCTGAGCATACAAATTCTAATATTTATGGAGAGAGTACAACAAAATATTTTAATGTAGGATTTAGAGTTAATTGTCTGATACGATATAATGCTCCTGAAGTAGAACAATTTCAAGAAGCAGGACCAGACACGAACTCTACGATAGATTTAATGTTTCAGAGAAATAATTTAGCGAGTGGTTCGTTAAACTTTTTTCCTGAAGCTGGTGATGTGTGTGATTGGAACAATTGGTATTGGGAAATCAATGGAGTAACCGAACCACAACTTATCGGTGGTCATCCAAATTTTAATCATGCTATAAAAGCAACAGCACATCGTAGTAGACTGTCGTCAATTAATATAGAGGAAAGACCGAGATGAAGTTAAAAGAAATATTTTCAGAGTTAATAGAAGATAACACTTGCATCCATTGTGGAACTATTGTTGATGAGGACCTTCGTAAATGGTTTCAAAAAGGTGGCGATGGTGGTACAACTAAAGGTGGTTGGGATAGATATGGTTCTGATGGACAAAAACTTGGAAAGTGTGGTGGAGGAAAAAAGGGTGGTGCGTATGCTGCTTGTCTGAGTGCAAAAAAAGCTGCTAAACTTGGTAAAAAGGGAAGAGCTTCTTTTGTTAAAAGAAAGAGAGCTGCTCAGAAAAAAGGTGGAGATGCTAAAAAGGGTGGTGAAAAAAGAAAAGCTCAAAAATCAATCAAGGTTAAGACAGGTGCTTAATGTCTTTGCCTTGTGGATATAAAAGTAACACCGAGACTGTAGCTCAATATAGAAAGAGGTGTGGTCCTAGACCATTGGGTATGATAGGAAAGATGAGTGAATCTGATGTAAAAACAATACATAAAATTCTTACACAATATACAAAGTCTGCTAGTAAGGCTACGACTATGATTAAAAAAAATTTTAACAAAGTAAAAAAACAATTCAAAGGAGATTCTGATAGAGATTTAGCTATGGCTCTTATAGGGTACGATGTGATAGGAGAGAATAAAGAGTTAGTAAAAATGTACACTCAGGCTATGAAGATGATGCCAGGTTCTCCTAAACAAAAGGAACTGATAAAAAAGATTTCTGCTTTACGAAAAAAATTAAAGATGGATGAAGCTCCAAGAAAACCTCGTAAGAAAGGTCAACCAGCAGGTTCAAAAAAACATTCAGATTTATACACGGATGAAAATCCAAAAGGGACAATACACGGACTAAAGTTTGCTACCGTAAAGGATGCTCAAAAGTCAGTCAGTAAAATAAAAGGTAGTGGTAAAACCCATGCTCATAAAATACAGGCAGCTATAGCTATGGAACAAAGAGCAAGGGCAGCTGGTAAGAAAAGTGCTGCTGGTGTGTATAGAAAATTTATTAATCAAATGAAAAAAAAGACTAAACAACGAAATGAAGGTTGGTCAGATAAATATAAAAAAAGTATCGACTGTAATAACCCAAAAGGATTTAGTCAAAAAGCACATTGTGCTGGACGAAAGAAGCAGGAGAGTAAAATGAGTTTGAAGTTAGAAGAATTAGTGGGAAAGGTTCTCACAGAAAAACAGTTTGACGAAGCTGCAGGTGAAAAAGATGCCTGTTACCACAAAGTAAAAGCTCGTTACGATGTATGGCCATCTGCTTATGCCAGTGGTGCTTTGGTAAAGTGTCGTAAGGTCGGTGCAAAAAATTGGGGTAATAAGAGTAAAAAGAAAGAATCAGTAAATGAAAAAAGAGGAACCTGTTGGGTTGGTTACCAACAAATTGGTATGAAAAAGAAAGGCGATAGGATGGTGCCTAATTGTGTAAAAGAAATATACTACGAAGAAAATGGTAAGGGTTATGGTTACACATTTGAATTACCACGAATTCAAGAAGCCGAATATCAAGGTCGTAAGGTAAAACTTAATAAGATTATGCAAGGTGATAAAAAGAAATTCAAAGTATATGTAAAAAATCCAAAGGGTAATGTTGTTGTGGTTCATTTCGGACAAGGTGGTGATGCTAAGGGTGGAACAATGAGAATCAGAAAATCAAATCCTGAAGCTCGTAAATCATTTAGAGCACGCCATAATTGTGATAATCCAGGTCCTAAACATAAAGCTCGTTATTGGAGTTGTAGAAAGTGGTAAAATTATGGCTGTTCAATTATTAGATAAAACTCTTGTGATGAAACCTCGTAGGTCACATCATGTAAAACCTGTTAGGGTAGAAGAGGTTGTAGATGAGTCTATTGAAAATGTATATGGCGAACCACAATCTGATAGATTTGACGAAATAATAGATTTACTGAAACAAGGTAATATTTATGGAGAGAAGGAGAACATAACTTTAGGAGTGGTTGATGTTCCTATTGAGAAACAAATATCAATAGATAAAGTTTCAACTAAAGGATTAAAATCTGAAGAGTACGCTAATACATCAGAGAGTAAGTTAGAAAAATTAAGGAAACTACGCCGTGGCAATTAAACCAATAACAAACGAAAATGCTAATTATGAGTCAAGGGTAAACCGAGAATCACAAACAAGCATTAGAAGTGAAAAGGGAAATCCTAAAGTAGTTATCAAAAAACCAGGTGGTCAAAATGCTGGTAAGGGATTCTCTATTGGTGTAAAAGAAATTGATACGGCAGTTATCAAACACATCCGAAACATAATGAAACCAAAGATAAAGGAACAGAATGAGATTATTTCTGTACCTGTTCTTTATGGTAATGAAGAGAGATGGAAGTCTATAAAAGCTAGAGGAACACTAAGAGATAAAAACGGTGTAATAATTTTACCGATAATCGTAATTAAAAGAACATCTTTAGCGATGAATGACCAATTACCATTTTCATTTGACAACGATGTAAAAGGTAAGTTCATAAATGTTGTTCGTTCAAGTAGTGGTTGGAGTAAAAACAATAGGTATGATAGGTTTGCTGTTTTGACAGGCCAACAACCTGTACAAGAGTTTGTAAAGACAGGTATGCCTGATTTTGTGATTTGTAGTTATAGTGTAGTTATGATGACATCTTTTATAGAACAGATGAACGACCTAAATAATCTTTGGATAGAACACTTAGAAACTTACTTTGGTGACCAAACTAGTTATCGTTTTCTATCATCTCTTTCTGGTGATATATCAAATGAAGTAGAAATGGAATCACAAGGTGAGAGAATGATACGAAATGAATTGACTATTGAGATAAAAGGATATATGATACCTGAGTTTACCGATACGGTATTTGGTAAAACTGCTGAAATGAGTAGAGCTTACACTCCAAAAAAAGTATCGTTTTCTGAAAAACTTTTATAATTATATATGTATATAATTGTTATAACAAACTAAACTAGAGGTTACGAAATGTCAGAAGTTAAATTTACAGATGATGAACTAAAATCAATTCAAGAAATTAGTAATAAGAATAATGCGATTACTAATCGTTTTGGTCAATTAGCAATTGCAAAAATAAATTTAGAAAAACAATCTGAGCAAGTAGAAGAAGAAGAGTTTAAACTACATGAAGAATTGGAAGCTCTTAGAAAAGAAGAGCAAGAAACTCTTAATGATATTACAGAGAAATATGGTCCTGGTACTTTAGATCCTACTACAGGTGTTTACACACCAACAACTGAAATTCAAACACAACAATCAGAAAAATAGAATAACTTTTTCAGTCTTTCAAAAAATCGGTAATATTTATATATGAATAATTATATTTAAATCTTACCTAAATTTGGAGACAGCAAATGGCTGAAAAAATTGTATCACCAGGTGTATTTACAAATGAAATAGACCAATCATTTTTACCTGCAACTGCCGGTCCAATTGGAGCAGCCGTTGTCGGTCCAACAGTAAAAGGTCCTATATTAGAACCAACGGTTGTAACTTCTTATAGCGAGTTTGTCAATATTTTCGGAGAGTTAGTAGAAAGTGGTAGTGACAAATATCAGTTTTTAACATCACACACTGCTAAAGAATATTTAAGACAAGGTGGTCCTTTAACAGTTCTTAGGGTTGCTGAACCAGAGGGTAATACTGCTAAAGCTACTGCACAAATTAATAGTGGTTCAACTTCAAATGAGTTATTTACTCTTGAAGCTTTAGGTGACGGACCTCAATTTAATAATTTTGTAGGGACAGGTTCAAATTTTGGAACTAACGGTACACTACCGGTAAGGACTCACTCTGTTTCTAACAATCAACTTTTGTCTGGTAGTTACGGAGGAAGAGCTGATAATTTTAGATTTGAAATATCATCTAGGAATCTTGCTAAAGGTACTTTTACTTTGATACTTCGTCAAGGTAATGATTCAAATACTAAAAAAGTAATTATTGAAACACATGAAAATTTATCACTTGATCCAGGGTCCACAGATTATATCTTAAAAAGAATAGGAAATCAAACATCAGCTGTTGTTGTTGAAGATGGACTTGCTTATGTTAGACCAAGTGGAGAGTATCCAAATCGTTCAAATTTTGTTCGTGTCAGTAGTCTTCCAGATAACAGGAAGACACCAAATTATTTAGATGAAAATGGTGATGTAACTTCTGCATATTCTTCTAACTCGGGCTCTTTCTTTCCATTACTTGGTAGTGGAAGTTATGGTGGTGCTTTTGGAGCTGGCACAGATATAGCTGGTGGTGCTATAGTAGGCACACAAACCGGACAAACTGCTGGTTCAAATGGTGACCAAAATCAACAACACCCATTTGGTTTTTACGAAAATATTTCTGCGGCAAATAGTCAAGGTATTGATATGGCTACTTCTGCTGCAAGACCATCTGGTACAACACCAAATGGTGGATATGCTACGGCTTTAAGTATCTTATCTAACAAAGACGAGTACGATATAAATTTACTTTTCCTACCTGGTGTAATTGACCAATTGGAAAATCACGCTGCTATTATAGGACAAGCTATTGAAGTATGTGAAGATAGAGGTGACTGTTTCTTGGTATATGACAATACCACTTTAACCTCTAATGTGGCTACTGCAAAAGCAAACACAGAAGCTCGTAATTCTAGTTATGCTGCTGTTTACTATCCTTGGATACAAATTCAAGATGCTACTGCTGTAGTAAATAGGTATGTACCACCATCAGTTGTTATTGCTGGTGTTTATCACTTCAATGATACTGTAGGACAACCTTGGTTTGCTCCTGCTGGTTTAAATAGGGGTGGAATAGATAGTGCTGTGCAGGCATATAGAAAATTATCACAAGGTAACAGAGATGACCTTTATGAATCAAATGTCAATCCTATTGCTACCTTTCCTGGTCAAGGTGTTACTGTCTTTGGGCAGAAAACAACACAGAAGAAAGCTTCTGCTCTTGACCGAGTAAATGTAAGAAGACTTTTAATTAACTTGAAAAAATTCGTTGCTAATTCATCAAGAACTCTTGTTTTTGAACAAAATACAAGTGATTTACGAAATCAGTTCTTGAATGTGGTAAACCCATATATGGAACAAGTACAGGCAAATCAAGGCCTAAATGCTTTCAGAGTGGTAATGGATGATTCTAATAATACACCAGAGACTATAGACAGAAATCAGTTGATTGGTCAGATATTTATCCAACCAGCCAGAACTGCTGAATTTATTGTATTAGACTTTGTTGTTCAACCAACCGGAGCTGCTTTTCCTGAGTAATTTTTAGGAAAAGAGATATTTATTACTAATAGGAGATAAATAATGGCCGAATTACTAGAAGCGAATAAGATATTTTATACACCATATGAACCTAAGTTAAAAAATAGGTTTATTATGGAAATATCAGGTATTCCAGCCTTTACAATCAAAACAGCACAAAGACCACAAATAACTTTTGATGAAGTTGTTTTGGAACATATGAATATTACAAGATATGTAAAAGGTAAAGGTAGATGGCAAACTTTACAAATTACATTATACGATCCTATTGTTCCATCCGCAGCTTCTGCTGTTATAGAATGGATAAGATTACACCACGAAAGTGCTACTGGTCGTGATGGATACGCAGATTTTTATAAAAAGAACATCACTTTTCAAGTATTAGGACCTGTAGGAGATATAATTGAGAAATGGACATTGAACGGTGCTTATATCTCAGACGCTGCTTTTGGTGATTTAGACTTTAGTGATTCAAATCCTGTTGAAATCACATTAACCTTAAGATACGACTACGCTATATTGGAGTTCTAATGAAAAACATATTTAAACTAATACTTTCTGCTGTAATTCTTTTTGGTGCTGTACCAACAGTAAATGCTATGGACATGAACATGGCTGGTATGGAAGAAATCAAAAAGAAGAAAAAGAAGAAAAATAAGAAGATTGGTAAAAAAGGAAAGAAATCTAAGAAAGGTTTCTTTTCAAAAATCTTCGGTTCAAAGTAGTAAATAGTTACATAACACTAAGGAGTTATAATGTCAGAACATAAGTTCCCTACGGAAGTTATTGATTTACCGTCTGGTGGAAAAGTATATTCAAAAGATTCACCACTTGCCGATGGTAAAATTGAATTAAAATATATGACCACAAAAGAAGAAGACATTCTCATGTCTGAAAACCTCATAAAAAAAGGTGTGGTTATTGATAAATTATTAGATAGTCTTATCGTTACCAAAGGTGTCAAACAAGAACATTTGGTTTTAGGTGATAAGAATGCTGTATTGGTTGCTGCTCGTATTCTTGCTTATGGTCCCGAATATACTGCAGAAGTAAACAATCCAAAAAATATTGAACAAACAGTAGAACATACCTTTAACCTTACTGAATGTCCGTTCAAAGAAACAGTCGATGGAGTAGATTATAGTGGTAATTCCTTTGATTTTGAAACACCAATTGGAAAAAACAAAATAAAGTTTAAATTACTCACAGGTGTTGAAGAAAAATTAATTGAAAAAGATTTAGAACAATCAAAAAAATATGGTTATAATACTGAAATATCAACACGACTTCGTTACACTATCATCGAGGTGGATGGAGATAATAAATCAGAAACAATAACTGCCTTTTCACAAAATATGTTGGCTCGTGACTCTGTGGCATTGAGAAATTATATTCAAGAAATTTCTCCCGATATTGATTTGACATCGGAAATTGAGATGGGAGGTGAGTCTGTTAGCGTGTCAATTCCGCTGACAGTCGAGTTTTTTTGGCCTAAGTCCATCCAATAAATTAGATATACATCAATCTATATTTTACTTTATCTATGGAACACCTGGCTTCACATTTAGTGATGTCTATAATATGCCAGTTCATTTGAAAAACTTTTATTTACGAGAGTTTATGGACTTGAAGAAAAAAGAAAAAGAACAAATAGATAACGCACAACCAAAACCACAACCTACAATCCCTCGTAGATTTTCTCCCAAATAACTCTTTTCTTTATATTTATTAATGTATATAGGAGAACTGTATCATGTCGTTTATGAGTAATAAAGCAATATTGAAAGAAGGTATAATTGATGCAATAGTTAAAAAACTTTTTTTGAATAGAGCATTAAAAAAAGACAAAGGGTTTCAGAAAC
>VTLG01006772.1_pt1 | contig 10817 bp, 9 predicted proteins | sample 4694571 | NCBI WGS metagenome assembly VTLG01 (sample SAMN12604809, study PRJNA352737) | marine metagenome | biome: ENVO:00000447; feature: ENVO:00000209|ENVO:00000569|ENVO:01000036; material: ENVO:00002151; isolation source: viral sequences binned using virsorter ... | reverse complement strand
CCTAAATTAACTTCTAACCAACCAGAAATATATCCAGTACCGTAAGTACCAGTATCATTAGGAAAGTCGTATGTAATTATATCACTAGCTAATTGCCCAAAGTCATTCATAAAGTTATAGTAAATCTTTAAATAACTTTACAGTTTTTTCATAGTCTGGGGAACTTGGGTCTATAATTGGTTTAGCGTTTCCCTGTACAGTGACGTTATGTTTTTGAGCATAAAAATCAAAAGATTTAAGTAATGATTTTCTCAAAAGATTCATATTTCTTTCTCTAGGAACACCTACTCTAGCAGCTAAATCTGTAAGTTCTGAAGCAGATGAAGATTCTAATTTTTGTCTAAAAATGTCTCTATTTAAAGTTCCATAAGGATTCATTTGAGGCATTCCAAGCAGCTCTTCAAGCTCTTTTACTTCTTCTAAAGCTTCTTGTTTTTTATCTCTTTCTTTACCGTCTGTTACATCAAACTCCTCTAAATGTTTCTTTTCCACACCTTTAGATACCGACATTTTCTTTGGAGACTTTTTCTTACTCATATATATATAATATCAATTTTAATTAAAATATCAAAAAAAAGAGCCGCCCCTTGCGAGGCGACTCTTAATAATGTTAGATTGTGTCTGTCGATTAAACAGCAAGTCCGATAAGAGCGCGGTCATCAATGCAGATGCGGCCCTCTTCAACTTTACCGTAGTAACCAATCTTGTTCTGGCGAACTGAGAACTGGTCATCAACGAGAACTTGCAACTCTGAAGGTGAGCCTTCACCGATAACAACAGGACGTATAAGAGCGTCCTTGCTGCGGTCAATACCAATGACGATTTCGTCACTAGCTTGAGCAAAGGTTCCAGTGTTACCTCCACCTACAACAGTAGCACCCTCAGCAGTAACAACTGCTGCGAAAAGCTTGTTGAAGGTTTGGTCGATACCCATCTGATTGATCTCCATGATATTAATACCATAGAAAGATGGAAGTCCAGCGGCACTAAATAACTCTTGACGAAGAACGTCTGGAGCTACTTGACCGTCATTCCCAGTGGGAGTACCACCATCCGCATCAATTGTATTGACTGGGTTGTAAGCCATAGAGCGAAGCTGCTCAACCATTTCTGGAGAAACTAAAAGATCCGTAATGCCAGACTTAACTCCACCAACAGGAGTACCTCCATTGAAGGAACTGTTGATACGCTTGCTCTTTGTGATCAAGCGGTTGAAGTCGTCAAGGACGAAACGGTTTTCAGTTGTGGAGCCAATGATTTGGCTACCAGCAGTTGCGGAAGTTCCCTGTCCTTTAACCAGTGCGGTTGCGAGAACATTAAAAGCAGTTTTAGTCTGCTTAAGTAAAACTTCTTGAGCCATCCTAGTGAAAGTCTTGCTGACTACATCAAGACGAGCCTTACGAACATACTTACGGTCAAACGCAAGAGCGCTATCAAGTGTGTAAGTGCTGAACTTAAGCTCGTTGTGAGCAGGAAAGACTTGGCTGTATGGAAGGCCACCAGCTACTTGCTGAGAATACACCTGAATGTAATCCTCATCAGTGATGTCGTGGAAAAGATCCAAAGGCAGAGAAGGATTATCATCTTCACCATACGAAAGGCTGGTGTAGAGATTTCCAACTGTTGGAGCGTTGTTGATAACTTCAGAGACCACTGGTCCAAGAAGATCAGCTACTGCTGCTTGTGCCTCATAAGCTTCCTCACGATTATTTGAACCCATTGCTCTCACAAGGGCTAATTGATCTTCGGTTCTTTTGATTGTAATTTTCATAAAATATATTCCTCTCTAATTACAGTTCAAGTTTAAGGATTGCATATGAACCAGCGAAAGCATCAGTTGTATTAGATGATTCACGCTGACCTGTAGCGATAAACTTACCAACATGCACCTTCTCCTGATTGCTGCTTGCTGAGTCACGAGGGACACCAGTAAGAGTTCCATTAGTGGAACAAACAGCTATAGAGTTAATCGCAGGAGCGATACCACCAGCAAGAGCATTCACATTGACTGTAAATAATCCTCTTGTTGCGATAGGTACAGCCTCTCCTGAGACAACGCACTGAAGTTCTTCTTTCTTCTCAGGATAGTAGAGAAGATTTTCGCCATTTTCATCTTTTGCACGGACATCCCGTAGCAAAATTCCCAACGGACGTAAATTTGTTCCAGTACCAGTCATTTTAGTGACTTTGTATGTTACTTCTGGATACAATGATAGTCCGTGGCCCAACGTATTGTCGTAAGAATTGCTATCGCCTCTTTCGACATACTTTACAGGCTCGTTATCTAAGTTAGCAGAGCTAACTCTAACAACAGAACCCGCTTCGCCTGTTTCGGCATCAAGAGAATAGAAGTTGATAACGTCATTCTCATCGTATTGACGAAACGGCAATAAACGTGTAATTTCGTTTGCCATGATTATTAGTATTTAATAGTTATTGTTTAGTTAATTGTTAATTATGAAACTTCTACAGAGAAGTTCTTCTTGAGTCTTTCGACCAAAGAAATTTTTTCACTAGCATCAGCATTATTATTTGGAATTGCTGCTTCCGACTCTTCGTCTTCTTCAACTTCCAACTCTTCTGCTGGCTCAGGCTCAGGATCAGCTTCTGGAGCTTCTTCCTCTTTATTTTCTAGACCAGACTTATCTTCAGTCTTGCTAGCAACAGCCTCATCAATCCTAGCTTTTATTTCAGCTTCTTTAGCCTCAATAGTAGCTTTTAGTTTGTGAGCAAAGATCACCTGCAACTTACCTTTATAAACTTCAAAAGCTTCTTCAGTAGATTCCAATTCTTTGACTTCAGCAGTAACTAGCTCAAGTTCCTGCTCGTTAAGATCATAATCATTGTCGATAAAATTCATTCTATCGTTGAAAAGATCAGCAGTTGCTTTAGCTTCAGCTTCAGATTTAAGAGTTTCTAGTTCCTCTTTCGTAGCGTCAAGGGTTTCCTTAACTTCGGAAAGATCGGCTTCAGCTTTTGCCTTAGCCTCCCGCTCAAGCTCAACCTTGGATTTCCAAGACTCGCTGTGGTCCGTGAGTGCATCACGCATAATTTCGCCAATAGTTGAAGCTTCAGACTCTTGCTTCACTACAGAAGCAACGCTTTCGCCAACCTTAGCCATAAGTTCATCGAATTGTTCTTTGTCCATATTATTAAAAATAAATTTAAATTTGTCTGCATTTACATTTTTATTGCTATTTAGGGAAATTTTTTCTGATTCCATTTTTTTGTCTTTCGCTTCATCAGGGTAAACTCCCTTGACTGCTGCGGCAGGATTTCTTGTCAATGCCGCACCTAAAGGATAGGTTTCACCAACAATTAATCTATTGACAGGAACTCCGTCATCATCTTGCCCTTTTCCACCAAGACCCTTTAAATACTGCTTTTTTTCTTCTTTTTCGCTACCAGTCAAAACTTTAGAGTCCTCTAAAGTGTTTGAACCGTATGTCACTTCGTATTGTTTAAAGGCTAATTCCCAGCTAGCAGAAATAGATTGATACCCCTCATCACTGTCATCAGAGGCTTCCATTATTGCGTCAGCTAATTTTGGATAGATTTGTCTATAAATAAGACCTGCTGCATTTATATAGTAAGGCTCAGTTTTGTCGGCATAAGATTCAATGTCGTTATTTTTAAAGTCAAACTCTCGCGTAGAGAAGGACGCATTAATCATATGGCCGACTATTTTATCTTTTTTATGTTCAATATTTATTGGCTTGTTGATAAATCTTTTTACAGCAGCTACAGCCGTTTTAGAATCAATTCCATCACCATTTTTATTAAACTCGTTAACTTTCGCCAAATTAAATACAACTGGCAGAACATCTATATTCTGTTCTGGATCAAAATCTTCTGGAAGTAATGATTGAGCCGCCTCTGCTATAGAACCTTCTGATAAACCGAACGCCTCAAACTCCTCTTCTTTTATTTGTCTTATTTTGCCTTCAAATTGGCAAATATTAAAATCATCCAATTGCATAACCTCCTTTACACGCAAATTTGCGTAGAGTGATATAAAATTGCAGAAGATAAATCATCTAGCTGATGTTCAGCACCTAACTCAAGCACTTTGTCATGAACTCCAAGGGAGGCTAGAGAGTCTAAATTCTCTACAACCTCTGAAAGAGATTCATCCCATTGAGTGTGATCTTTTGCTACTATAATAGACTCACAAGCGCGAGATACTAATTCTTTCTTTTCTTTAGACATTCTTTTAAGACCGAACTTGGCGGCAAATTCTCTAAATGCTCTAAGTTCAAATTCATTAACTTGTTTAGTAGCAGCAATAATATTTTTCTTTGAGAAAACTTTAGAATTAGATACTCCTACTGGTCTACCTCCTGATGGGGCTATAGCTTTAGGTTTTTCTGTTGGCGCTGGTTTTTCAGGTTCCTCTTCAAATAAGTTTATAGAATTTACTAAAGGCATGTAATAACCTTTTTCTCTTTCTTCTTTAAATCTATCTTGAGCAGCACCCATTTCTTCTGGATCTGGGAATGTACCTGTTGCAACAACTTTCATTCCTTGCTCTGGAGTAATAACTCCAAGCTCCATAAGTCTTGTAGCAAGCTTAGTTAAGTTATCATCATCTATTGTATCGTTCTTAACGAACTTTACTTCTGGCCAAGACCGTAAACCTGCATTCTTACAAATTCTTCTTATTTCAGGGTTTATAAATTCTTTTAAAAATAAGTTTCTAGATTCTTCTAATCTCTGGAAAAATACTTTCATTTTAATTTTCCCATCTGAGTATTTAGTATCACCAATTAGAATATTCTGAAGACCTTCTTCAATATCTTTGTTTAATACCTCATACTTCTCAGAGCCAACAACCTTCCTAAGATCAGGAATAACAAAGTCAGCTTTTGTTGTATAGTCAGATACAAGAACTCTACCAACACTTTGGTTTCTAAATATCTGTTGCATAGCAGCTAAATTTTTGTGATTAACACCACCCTTATCAGGTTCAGCTCCCATGGTTACTAATAGAACTACATTTTCTATAGAGCGGCTAATAGCTTGATCTATCTTCTTTAATTCTATTTTCTTGTTTAAATCATCAAGTACAGAGAATCCTGCTGGAACAGCCATTGGCTCATAGTCTTGCTTCTTAGCAAAGACAGGGTGTAATAAATCCGTATCTAATTCTATATAAACTCTTTCACTAGTAGCAGAAGTGCCAACCTTAATTCTTGTCTGCACATCCTCTGGCAAAGAGTTGAAAAGTTCTTGCTCATGTTCTGTTTGTGGGTTTTTAAGTCTTGCTATTTCAAAAGGAGTTAAAACTTTAAAATAACTATAATCAGTAAAAGAAACAGAACCCTTTGTTGCCACATCAGTTGGGTTTATAACCATGTATCTAATAGGAACCTTTGACCTTGAGCTAGCACCATAAGCCTCCAAAACTTTCTGACTGTTTTTTAGAGGAAGCACACCATCAACTCTATATAAGAAAACATTACCTGATCTGTAGTACTCTCTAAAGAACTGAGACTTAAGATCATGCATTCTAATTCTTTTAAACCATGCATCTATAAAGTTTCTTGATTTTTGTGTGCCACCCTCAAGATAAATATCTGAATCAGCAAATTCTGACAGGAGATCTATTGTGCTTCTAAATGTAGCTATATTGAAATAAGCTTTTTGACAAAGCTCTATAGCCTCTTTAACGCTTACAGAGTCTTTTGAGTACTCAAATGGCAAAAGACCATCTTTAATATTCTGGAACCTGTTTTTAGCTGGGTTAATAGTAATTCTATTGTTTCTCTTAGAAGTTCTTTTAGTAGGCTCTGAAAGCCTAGAAGCCTCTACGCTTTCATAGATACTATCTCCTATAAGTTCAGGATTAAAGTTCTCAGCTTCTGAAGAAAGTAGACTTTCTATAGGCTGTTCAGTTTTCCTAAATTTTTTCCAATAATCAGATCTTTTGGTATATTTTCGTGGCATGTTAAAGTTTACACTAAAGTTATAAAAGTTACTTTGAAACTTTTCAAATCGCAAAAGGAACAAATGTACTTTCTACTTTTCTTTCTGCTGTCGCATTTTCAGAATCAAAAAATACTTTGGCAAACCAGTTTCCTAGAACCAAAGCAGAATATGAGTCTTTTCTAGCTCTATTTGGCCCTTTTTGTCTTCTTAAGTTTTGAGGCAAGTTGAATGACTGAGAACCTTGAGGGTTCGCAATAACCTCTATGTTTGCACATTCAGATTTAGTTAATTCTACTATTGACTTCTGATGATCAATAAAATCAATCATTAAGGCTCCTTTTGAAGAACCTAGCATTTTCATATCCCATTTAATTTTGTCTATGGGTATATTTTTCTTTCTCTGCTCATCAAAGTGTGTGTCTACCGCTCTAGAAGCAAATAATATTCTTTTATGGTCTATTGCTGCCTGTAACATCTCATTAGCATTCCTATTCCAGTTTGCTGTTGGTTTTCTTAGTATACAATAGTTTTTTGACTTTACATTGTATTGACTCTTGAAACTCATTATGTCTGAATGCCAGTTTTCTGGTTTTTCTAAATCAACATCTATAACGCCAATCTTTATATTTTCGTTTTTGAAGATAGCACTCTCATTACAGGAATTTATAAATTGGACACCTCCATTATAGTCCCCGCATATACCAACAATATTAAAATATTGTATTAGATACAGAAAATACTGCATATGCTGTTTCAGAGATACTCCAGCTATAGCATAGCTATGGACTAAGCAAACTTTCTGAGAATCTCTATCTATCTTGAACACATGCATAGCAAAATGGTCAGCATTTGTGTTTCCCGCCCAGTTAGGGTCAAAGGACAAAATATATTCATCACTAGGGTTTCCAACAATTTCAACTGCTGGCATTTCACCGTCTGGTATTGTACAAGCAGCCATTTTTGATAATCTAAAATATCCATCACTCTCATCTATAAATTGTGCGCCAAACTCCCTCTTGAACTGCATTTCACTCATTGTAGCTTTTGCCTGTTTAAGCAAGTTCTGATCATAAAGCCTTGATGGAGCGCAATCATAACTCAACTGCATGATCAGTCTATAAGCATCATCTTTAAAATCGTCTTCTTCATCGCCCTCTTTTACCCCCAAACCATTTATTAAATCTTCATACTTCTTATAAAGTTTATACATATACTCAAATTTGAAGGATGGAGATGAAAGAATAATTAATTTGTTATTAGGCCAAATATACCTATCACCTTCCTTCATCTCACCTTTGTCGATTAATTTTGATTCTAAATTGTATAATTCCTCGCGTTCGGTAGGGTTTTCCACCACACCCAGAAAAGGAATGATAACTTCGTTAAAAATCTTTTCTGGTATAGTTAAAAACTCATCCAACACTATCCTATTAAATCGAAATCCACGAAGCCTTTCCCCATTAGCCAGCGGCAGTGCTATAGCTCTACTACTACCTAATCTTAATGTCCACTGGTCAGTTCCTTTAGTTATTTTAAATCCACACTCTTTAAGTAAACTAGCTTCTGGCTTACTCAATATATCTTCCATCTTCTGAAAGATTTGCTTAGACTGTCTGAAACTACCCGCTATAACGCCTATATTTGCTTTAGGATTGAGGAGACACTCTAACAGCACATATATTGCTGTAGAGAAGGTCTTAGACATTCCTCGTGAGAATACGAACATAGAATAGTCAGACACCATCATCCCTTTAATAGCCATAGCTTGGAATGGGAATAATCTAACACCCAAGAACATTTCTGAAGTGAATGAAATATTATTCCTTAAAAATTTATATAAATAGTATCTAGCATCTTCTTCTTTGATGCTTCCTTCCATAGCCTTGAGTTGTTCATTCAACTCTAAGGCTGAATGGTCAAACCGATATCCTTGTTTTCCTTTTTTCCAAGCCATGTATTTTCTCGTCTATAAAATATTGTAAATCTACATTCCATAAATCCTTACCATAAAAAAGTATTTTTGGTATTATCTTCTTTGCACCTGCTCTATTGTGTGCAAATATGATTTGTAAGTTAGTAGGGTATTCTACCATCAATGCCCTGACGTTGTGCCAGAGATAACTTAAATTAGATTTGAATTTAGATCTTTTGTTATGGTTTTCTAGTTTTTCTATATTTGTTTCTGCTACAACAAACATATAAGAATCGAACTGCACACACCTATTCATCTCTCTCCTGAAGCGGTCGATGTCTTTGCCAAATGTGTGCCTGAAATCGTCTTGCGCCTTTCTATCTACAAATGTTTTAGAGTAAAGTTCTCCTCCAACTGTATAGTCTCCAAAGTCTAATTTGTTGTCTATAGCATTCTTAAATTTAAGTGGAGCTTTCTCTCTGGTATCTACAAAAATTTCTATGTCGTCATGAGACTCTTCCCAGAAGTTTCGCGGCAGAGATTTTGTATAAAAGTTTTCTATTTCCAATTCTTGTAAAAAATTAGAATAGCTTCCCCATAATTTCTTATAGAGATTAATATTAGCCATTTCAGCTAAATCATAATAAAGATTCGGTGGAGAGAGGCCAATCCCCTTATAAGAGAATTTATCTTGTGCTTTTGATTTAAGTAAAGCTTTGACATCTTTACTTGGGGCAGAATTTACCCATTTTATAAAATTATCATAACTAGTAAAATTATCTCTAAAATACTGGTCATAATTTTTGAATGGAATTCTGTCATTTGTATATAAATCTCTTCTATCAAAATGTTTTACATAGTAATCACCTATAGTTAAAGCATGAGCTTTTAAATGAAGATGAAAACCTCTTCGGCTATCAAATTCTTTGCCACATTCTTTGCACTTATATTTCATTACAGTATTTCCTTTTTAGATATTCCTAATATACGGGCTTTGTACTCATCCATGGTCTCAAGTCTATCAGCTTCGTCTTCAACGAGCTTATTTTGCATCTCTGCCATAAGGATCATACGATCTCGCTCTTCTTTTTCCTGAAACGCTTCAACGAGTGCTGCGATGCTACCATTTTCTTCTCCACGGGCTTTTAATCGTGCTTGCCTACTTCCGTTAAGATCTTTTGTGAGTGATTCTATTCTTTTCTCACATTGGTTGAGTTCTTCACTAGTAGCTTTGATTATTTCTGTTAGTCTTATAGTAATATTCTGCTCATTCTCAGAATCGTTGAGCATAGCATTAAGTTTATCGATTCTCTGTTGAATATGCTTTTGGCGTACATAGTTTGTACATACAGTGATATACAAGTTAAGCTCATCATTAGTTAAATCTGGCTTGTCCCATACAGTTCTGACATATTCACTCTCAAATAACTCTCTATCTGCTATAGTAGAGTATTGATTGATAAAATGTACGAATCTTGGACTTTTGAGATACAACAATAGCTTTTCGCACATTTTCTTTTGTTTTGTCTGTAATGTTATTTCATCAAAGTTTTGACCAGCCCAGTCATTCACTTTTTTGATTGCTCTAGATAAGGACTTTGGGGGCGACCACTTATCATTTGTTAGCATTTCATTATCATCGACTATCTCTGGACGATACTTTCTCAAAAACTCCATAGTCACTCTATGTTGCTGACTCAGAGGTTGTATTTCTCTATCCTTAAAAGTCAAACGAGCAATTTCTAGCGCGTTCATTCCGCGCTCTATATTGTTGCTCATTAAAAATTGTTTTTGTTCTGTTGTTAAATCTATCTCTTCAACTTTGTCTACCAAAGTAGTTTTGTATGTCAAATCGCTTTTAATCAAGAATGCTCTGACAGCCCTGCCTTGTTTTGACCTGCCATCCAAACTTTCATCACCAAACACTTTTTGGGTGATATCTCTTAAATCTGGGTTTGATTTAAATAATTCTTCTATTTGTTGTTTTTGTTCTTCTGTCAATCTTACTTCACTCATAGTATATCATTGTCCTCCATTATTTTAATTGCTATTCTGTAAAATTTCTTTTTTAAATTAGATATTTGCTTATATCTTATTGTTTTTCTTTTAGTAGAATCTCCCTTGAAGCCAAATTCCTTAGCAACCTCTGTTTCATCCTTATGATCAATGTAAAGCATAGCATATATAGCTTTATGCCGCTCACTAAGCTGCGACATAACTAACTCATGCAATTTACCAGAAGCTGTTGGATAATCTACTTGATCTCTAATAGATGAAGTGTTCAGAGTAGCAACACCATCATCTAATGTTAACGGAAGCTTAATATTATACGCCCGCTCTTTCTTTTTCTTCCATTTCTCAAAATCAGCACATGTTCTATCCTGATCTCCACTCTTTGTCCAATCACACAATGTTCCACCCATGTTGTACTGACAGCGTAAACACGGTTTAGCAAAACTAGTATAATTATTCCTGATCAGATTCTTTATCTGATTAGAGATAATCATAGAAGCCCAAGGTTTAAATGGGCGCGACTGATCCCAAAGATGCCACTTATTATAAACGTGTAAGCGAATTATTTGGCAAACGTCATCATAGTCTAACCATGCTAATGCGCTTAATTGCCACTTAGGTCTATATTTTAATAAAAGCTGATCTAGATCTTCGCGTTTATCTTCAAACGCCTCCTTCATCTACATCAGTCATTCTTGATGAGGAACATTCTTGTTGAATCTGCTTAATCAAGGCATCTCCTTCAGCATTGGTTGAAGCTGGTCTACTTTCATACTCTGGATTAGCATCCGCGGCAGTAGAGCTAGCTATTATATCTTTTAAAGTTGTTTTAGTTGAACTATAATCAACAGAAATATCCCTTTTTAACTTATCAACATCAATAGAATCAATACTAGATTCCTCTTCTGGCTCTTCAGCCACTGTAGCTTTAGTTATTCCTGCTAAATTATGCCCGCAACTAGAA